>PJTT01000410.1_pt1 | contig 36653 bp, 38 predicted proteins | sample 1512261 | NCBI WGS metagenome assembly PJTT01 (sample SAMN08177685, study PRJNA422409) | Soil metagenome, whole genome shotgun sequencing project. | isolation source: Soil (2) enriched on wood chips | place: USA: Madison | collected 2015-01-15
CAACTCTGGATTTGATTAACTTAGTTGCAGAATTCATAATCTGACTTTTGGGGGTTATTAATTTAGTTTGTCGTTACTCTAAATTAACCCCAACTGTCAGATTAAGTCTTAACTTCTACATTTCATACCCGCAGACCAAGTCAATTCATCTCCCTGAAACTCACATCGATATAAGCCTTGCAAATTTGATGGAACTGGAATTCGCTTGTCCCATACGAGTGCTACTTTTTTATCATAAAGAACAAATGCTGCACCAATTTCAATAAGGACGTTTTGATTTATGGTGTAAATATTATCAGAGGTCTTTAATTTTTCATCAGCAGTAACGCAAATTATTGCCGATGTACTACTTCTCATAGCTGCAAAAACTTTTTCAGGAACGGGTATGGCAGTTGACTCTTTGTCAACTGCCACTTCGTATTCTAAGCTGGCAATATCAAGCATTGTTTTTATTTGATCAACAATTTCCATATTCGCACTATGAGAAATAAAAACTTTATGATTTACACCCTGCAATTCAATCTTAGTATCTTTGTTTTCTACAGGTATTGTTTCTTTTGAGTCTAAAATTGAACTGCCAATTTTTACTTCGGGCTTTTCCTGCTCATCGCTTATTTCTTCTGCTTCATCCTCATCTTCGGATGATGATAATGATGTTGCTCCAATGTACTGACCAATTGCAGATGATTCAAAATCAAATCTGGTTGCCAAACCTCTTCTTCCCATAGTTGATTTACCCAATCCAGCGGCATGAAGTAAGTAGAATAAAGACACCGCTGCGTCTTTTATTGAAGTTTCATTACCTTTACCCACTTCCGTTGAATAATTCTCATGCCAAAATGCAGCAACTTCCACATTAGTTATCGTTTCATATTTTTGATGAAAAGACCATTCAACACAAGCGTGATATGGTTTAACATTTTTAATTACTTGAGCATATATTTCTTTTTTTCCCTCCTCACTTGTACGAGATAATTGTTTCCCAAGCTCATCAAGCTTGAATCGATCTCCTTCTTTCTTGAGTATTTTCCATCTTAAATAGGCTGTAATTTTTCTTGGATCGACATATTTCTTTAAAATTGGTTTAGCTTCTTCGATGGTAGCTCCAGTTGCTTTTGTCTTAAAATAATCAACCGTTTTTTGTACATCTTCGTCAGAAGTCATGATAGGAAGTCCCATAATAGAAATTTTATTAGATATTGAGAATAATTAATAGTACACGAATAAGGAAATAAATTGGTTTCGGGCTTTGTGTTAATAATCTTTTAAAACAGTAAACGTCTGCTTGCACTACATTTATTAATTGCTCAAGTATTTCTATTCGCACCGACCGCTCACTAACACAAACACGTGGTAGATGTAGTCATTCATTTTTACAGGTTGCTAAAAAATCGTCCAAAAGACCCGGCAGAAACTTATGGATTAAACCAAGATATACATTTATTCTTGTGCCGACTACGAAACCTAATTTATAGCCTTTATCTTTATGTTGTTCATTGGTTATACCAGCTAGCAGCTGTCGAGTTGCTTTTCTTGTCTGAGTTATATTTTTAAAGTTTAAGGAAGTTCCTTGTGCTTTTATAATTCCGCCGCCACTCATTCCTCTTGGTTGAGGTGACTTTTGCCATATCCCGTCGACAAATGTTTGATCTTCATAGGCCAAAAGTATTTGAGCATTAGGGTCTCTTCCATATGAATCGTAGTCATCAATTTCAACTGTTGGAAAATTTCTTGCTTCCGATTTTAGTACATTTTCGGATGTATTTGAATTTTTAACTCTAAACCCTGCTATCATAAAAATGGGTTTGTCTGTGTCGTAACCTGAGAAGTCGAAATCATCAGTAGAAATTGCGATGCTTTTAAGTTCTTGTGAAATCTCGTTTTGTATATGGAATACTGTTGCGTCAAGTTGGTCTATTTTATTTTCAGTTGTTCCAGTGCTAAATCGTTCACCTGAAATTTCTTCAATTAGAAAATATCCGCTAGCTGAGGTAAAAAAAGATCTCTCTTCAAATTCTGTGAATACGTGGGTGGCACTAAAAATAAAATATTGGTCTTTAATATTTACTAAAACACCACTTCCAATTTGTTCGGGTTTTTTCTTAGGATTGCGATGTGCTCTGGTCTTTAGTATTGCAGAAATAGGAATAACAGCCTTTTCCACTACCATTTCAATTTCTAACGCACATTTTACTTCTTTATTCAATGCGGCTTGAGCCATTTTAAATACTAATGAGTTTGTGTCAATTTTTGGTTTCATTTGATCGTGAATGTCTGCGTTATAGTTGTTCCCAACTCAAGAATATGGTAAATAGATATCCATTACAATTGTTTAAAAATACTTATACAAATTGTTCTAATTGTCAATGATATTGTTAATAGCTATCGGGCAATCTTTGGTGTTTCCATTGGCTTCCCAAAGCAGTTTTGCTAATGTACTTATTTTTTTGTAAAATGAAATACGGTTTTCCGTGCCCCGCCCGAATTCGGTTCGGTCGGGCAGGCTTCGTAAAGCTCCTGACTGACACTGCCCCCATGTGCCTATTAATTGAATTAAAATAATTTCGAAAGAGAAGCCTCGGCTATGAAACCATCATTTTCAATACAAATGTTCGCTGACGAGCAAGTGTTAAGTAGTATTTTTTTCATCATCTAATTTTGAAAATCTTCTTTCAAGATGTTTACAAAACCCATCGATGTCAGGATAAACTGTTGAATTGTTAACTCCCAAAATATTAAGCTGTTTCCGAATTCCAGCAAACGAGTCTGGTGGTATAATAGCTTTTGTCAACTTTGATTTGAAATTAGCATGGTTTTCAAATCTTATAATTTTTTCTCCTTCATTAATCTTATGAATTGTAAAGACTCCGGCTTGCGCTGAAATTCGTCTTGAAACAACAGATGAGCGAAATATTTTTGTGATTTTATTTGATAAAGGGTCAATTTTTTCGGTGTCTGTCCTGAAGTCTTCAACCCTTGCAGCCAAAACCCAAACGACGCCATTTTCAAGTTCCCGCGTTTCATTTTTTTGTGCAGGTTTTTCAACTGCAAACCATAAAGCAACTAAGGCGTGATATGTCCAATCTAAAAGTCTTGTCGGCAAGCCATGATGTTGAGCTAACGCAAGTAAATCCCAATTGTTTTCAGGTTTAAATTCTGTCAATGGCAAAATGCCTCTTTTAAAATCAGCAAGAATTAATTTTTCAACTTCTGATATTGTGCCATTCAAATGAAGTCTTGAAAGTTTTGGTAATAGGGGTTTGTCAACACCTTGTCCGCGAAATAATAATTCTGCTTTATTTCCTTTTGCTTCGTTATCCGATTTCACTTTTTCAATTAGGTCAATAAAATCTGTTACTGATGTTATAGTTTTACTAGGAACTTTAATCTTGGTGTTTGTCATCATAAATTATTGGAGTATTAAAATATCTTACAGCCACCTCAGAAATATGCAACAAGCGTCTATTAACCGTTTATAAATATTTACAACGCCTACTCATAGTTTGCTTTAGTGTTAATGATATTGTTATTAGCTATCGGGCAATCTCTGGTGTTTCCATTGGCTTCCCAAAGCAGTTTTGCTAAATGTACTTATTTTTTGTGTCTTCGTCAAGCTCAGGCTGACATCCGCTTGTTTACAGCGATACATCATTCGTGCCTGTCCCCGTTTTGACAAACCCTATATTGGTGGCAGGTTACTTCATCAGCGTCACTCCATCTCCTTCCATCCAAATGTTACCTTTTTTAAAATTCTTAATATTCTCTTCAGATCTTGTTGTCAACTTAATGAAGTGTAACTTGATTTTATCCCCTTCATTTTGGCTGTCCCAGGTTACTGCCAACAAATTATTTTCGTCGATTTCGTATGTGTTGTAGTTGCCATGTATAACATTGCCATCGATCATAAATATTAAAGAGTCGGTTCTATAGTTGAGTGGATAGTACTTGTCTACTAAGTTCGGCAGGGAAATAGCCTTAGGGAAATAGTTATTCTTTGCTATTAAATGAATTTGTTTGTCATATTTGACGCTGTCAATCTCAACGGTCCTGTAAATAACTTTTAAATTCTCCATAAGTTCTGGATTTATAGACACCAATAAAGAATATTTTATAAATCTGTCATTCAAAAAATAGGCAGTTTTCCGAGCTTGCTTTCCCGGGCCAATCGTCATAAGCGCATAAACAGAGGTATCATTTGGTATACGCTCATGCAATTTTGAAACGTCATTTGTCTTGTTTATTGGTGTTTGGCCAAAAATATTTGTAGGCCCAATCGCAAGCGCCAATATTATAAGTTTTTTCATCTTTTACAAAGTGTTTATCGGGTTTCAGTTAAACTTGCCACCAACTCAGAAGTATGCGAAACAAACATCATAATTAGTCTTTTATAACCGCTTATAAATACTTGCAACGCTGTCCAAGTTTGCTTTCATTATCAATAATATTTTTATTAGCTATTGGGCAATCTTTGGTGTTCCATTGGCTTCCCACAGCAGTTTTGCTAATGTACTTATTTTTTGTGTCTTCGTCAAGCTCAGACTGACATTCGTGCCCGATTTTAGTTCGGGCGGGGAGACTTCGTCATGATCTCTGGGGGAGTTTCCAACAGCGTTTTAGAACCTTTGGAAACGACAACATCGTATCGACATTGGAGCAAGATAAAATCACAGTAATAAAGGATCCATGCAAGTGCCCATCCCTAATAACAAAAAATCAAAAAAGATGAACAGGAATAAGCATCCCGCTGTAGGATAAAGCAGTAATAAGAAAAACTAGCGTATACATTTTTACGGGTAAGAACTATACCTGTACAATTGCACCAGGAATTAGTTAAAAACCTGATCAACCCATCAGTTTTAACCACCAAATTGGTCAGGCTTTTTTTAGGAGGGTCAATCTTTTTTAATCATCCCGTGTAGTTTTATATACATTTCGCCAGGTCTACTACTGTTCTCAACCTATAAAATATAGGTCCGGAGCGGTTGTTTACTGGTTTGCCGGGGTTGTACAACCCCATTTTTGCGGTTCCGAACCCCAACGCCGGGGTTATGCAACGCGTTGGTTGGCGTAATGCACCGCACTGGCCGGGTGCTGCACTTATCCGGATAGGTTCATTACCCATCCAGACTTATTAAACATATATCCGGACATATAGCGAACCGCGCCGATGCGGTTCAATACCCTGCGGTTGGGGTTATACAACCTATTTCTCGGGGTAAACAACCGGGGTAGCGGGGTGTCACACCCGGCCGGACAGGTTTGTTACCTATCCAGAGCTATAAAACATATATCCGAACATATAGTGAACCACGCCGGTGCGGTTCAATACCCTGCGGTTGGGGTTATACAACCTATGCCACGGGGTAAACAACCGGAAAGAAGCAATAAAAAGCCCCGCCGGAAGTGGATGATACTTCGCTGGCGGGGTATTCCCAGTTTTCCAACACTCCGGTTAACCAGCCGGATTTTCTGTGGCAGGCTTACCTGCTTTCACAAAAAACTGTTTCAGGCCGGCCCACTTTTCTTCGTAGCCCGGCTCATTACTGCCTGCCTTATAAGCGGTAAACGCATAATCGGTAAGGGCAGATTGATAATTGTCGTAATCGTGCAGGGTTTTGGCATTGTTCAACCGGTCTACCAGGTTGTTCAACCGCGAAATAATGCCTTCGTAATTGGTGCGACTCTGGTAGTCCGCATTAAACTCGCTCCAGTCTACTTCGGTGGCCGATAAGCTCGTCTGGCTAAGGTTATAATCTCTAACCTTGTTAATAAACAGCTTGTTTTGCTCGTTTACACTGCCATACTTACGCCGCTCATCGGGCGTGAGGTTAATGTTTACGGCTGTTAATACTTGTTCTAACTGGCTGAGCGCGCTCTGCGCTAAGGTGCACATTGTTAAGGTTGCTTATTGGCATACTTTTTCATTTTTTGCCGGTGTGGGTACACCAGCTGGTTAAAAATTTGTTTTTCGGTTAACAGGGTGCAATGTTAGCATTGCTACTGTTAGCAACTCTAATATAGAACAAAATATGAATAAGTAAAATTTAAAATTTGTATAAAATTACCTGGAGGTTAGGCGAGGACAGTTAGCCAGGTTGGTTGCGTACCTACGGCACGCGTAACCTGGCTATTTTGCCTTTCTACCAATGGGTGGTCCCTAACGGGACCTATACAAAAGGAGATATCGGTGCTGTGTTGCCGGAATAGGCTTTTTGGCCCTTTAGGTTCCTGCTGGTGTTTTTCACCAGCATGCATTTCCTCAGGCAGATCAATTGGCCAGTTCCATGGGTTAGCGAAAAACACGAACCCCGGCGAGAAATTTTAGAAAGGCTTTGCATTGGTGTGAGCATATTGTTTCGCCATTTGGTAATAATTGTTGATTGAAAATATATTATTGAAATTATGTACAAAAGCTGATACGAATTGATCAAACCAGAATCGAAGCCCGGATTTACTATCAGCTGATGTTACCCGGCCAAGCCCTACTTGCTCAAAGCCCTTTTTTGTGTGCTGTAAAGGGTTGGCAGTGTTAGCTAGTTGCTGATAAAACTGGCTTTCTTTGAAACTTTGGATCAATAATTCTTTAGTAACTTTCTTCAGACCTTTACGTACTAATGGATATAACTTAACACTTCTACCAAACAAATTGATAGTTGCGTGGCCGGAGTAGTATATTATGGTATCCCATTTATCTTGTATATGGGTACTATGAAGCTCGAAAGTTGAAAGCGTATCAAACGTACATTTCATTGAACTTACCGCCGCTTGTAAATATCTATCAATCTCATTTGGTTTGTAAAGCCTTTTGACCGTTGATACAAGCATTTCATCCCGAGTGCTCTGAAAATGTGGCAACAAAACATCCAATACTTTATCGTATTGCCCCAAGCCTTCGTAGCAATAAGTGTAAAGAGCGGTATATTCTTCTCGCTGAGAGATAATGCCTGTTCCACATGTGTAGGTTACTATGTATTTCTGCACTGCATCTTCCAGATATCTAAGTGCTTTCGCATAGTTCTTCTGCTCTATATACAGCTTGGCAAGATACAAGGCTGCGCCATTTTTGTAATTGGAAGTGGAACTGCCATAACCGTAAGATTTAGTGGAAGTATTTCCTGAAACGTCAGATGAATGATGATAAGTTGTAGTGTACCACTTTTCTTGAGAACCGATAATATTCAAAAAAAGTATTTCAGCTTCTTCAGTCTTGTTTAACTGCCATAGCGAACAAGCAAGTTTATAGTAGTCTCTATAATTATTTTCGGTTGGCTTCTCTTTCAATAAATAAGCAAACTCCGTAATAGTCGCTTTGTCTTCAGCTCTTGGGAAATGATATAAATAGGGACGAGAGGTTTTAAGCGGTTGTAAATGAATATTTAATAGACTCGTATCGACTACGTGTTGAACTAACGTGTCCTGACTATAGCAATAGATGCTGGATAGGAGTATAGCAACAAAGAGGGTTCGTTTCATATGAAGCTGTTTAATTTAATAGCATACAACAATCAGGGCTTGCTCCTTTGCTGGCATAGCAATTCGTCTGCCCAGCCACTAAACCCTAATAGAAGGTTTATTTATAAATATACCGAGAAATATTATTAGAAAACTGTCTGCCTATAACCGCTGCCGAATAGAGCACATCAAATGAGGATTTATTGGCCTGCCAGCATATCAGCAAACTCACTGTTGCAGGCTTGTGCCAACATTCTTTTATGTTTCAGTCGCTAAGTTAGTCGGCATAAATCTTTTGCAGATAAGATAGGTGCTAAATCTTGTGCAAATGAATGTGTAGAAAATTTAAAGAACTAAAATATAAAAGCATAATCTGTTAGCAGAATTGAATATCAGTCTATTGTATCGGCAACCTCGTCATTGATGAAAACTTGTATTGAACCAAAACGGTCAGATGATTCTGGAAATAGTTGTATGCCTTTATTATTATAGTCGATTCTGACTGCCCAATAGAATTTGCTTGTCGGTTCTGTCGCAGTAAATTTTATTTCACTTCCTGGCTCAAGTTTATAGCTTATTGCCCATGGTTCAAGTTGAATTTCTATAGGTTTGTCCTTCTCCCAGCAAGTGAAAACAATTGTTCCTGTCATTATCTTTTTTTTAAATTCTGTTGTTCGATTGAGTTCTTGATTAGTAACTTAATAAGTCCGTCTGACAGCTGCTTATGAAAACTGTTCAACGGCATAGCCTGCAACTCAGAAATATGCGAAATAAGCATCATAATTATTCGTTTAAAACGCTTATCAATACTTAAACACCTATGCTAAGGTTGGTTTATTGTCTATAGATATTGCTTGGTTGCTACCGGACAATCTTTGGTGTTCCATTTATTTCCCAAAGCAGTTTTGCTAATGTAGTTGTTTTTGGTAAAACAACGTACAGAGTTCCATAATTTCACTACTATCAACTAGCCTTATTGGCTGCAAATTATTGAGACCAAAAAAGCTTTTCAACTGTTCTTTTCTTCTTGACCTCTTCTTCCTTTAGGTTCTCGTATTTTATCCAGTCGTAAGTACCATGCTCGGTATGATAAACGACTACCTTATGTTGTAGTACTTCATCAATTAATTGCGTGAGTGTAACAAAACAATCATCAAAGTCGGCAATTTCATAGCTGCTTATATGTGTATGTACATCCGTCTTGCCATCTGGGGTTTCAAGGCCAAAGGTTATTTCGCTGTTATAGGTAGCTATCCACATTAAAAATTTACCTGAGTCACTTTTCAAATCACACTCAAAAGAATCATCGTCATTATATTTTACTGAAGGTAAAAATTCAGGAAAGTTTTTCGCTAAAAAATCAAAAACATATTTTGAAAATATCTTTTGCTCCATTTTTTAAGTATGGCTGGGTTTCCCAAAGCAGTTTTGCTAATGTACTTATTTTTCGTAAAACGAGATACGGTTTTCCGTACTTAAGAAGGTGTACATTCTTGAGGAGATTCCTCGGCTCCACTCCGTTGCGCTCGGAATGACGGCCGTAGGGAGCGGGCGTCAGTGGCATTCACAACTCGCCTCAGCCCGGCTTTTGCACCTACTATTCTGCCAGCGCTTTGTTTCATTCCAAAATCAGTGTCCCCTCTTCTTTCAAAATTTCCTGCCCGTCTTTCAATATAATGAGTGTAATGTCGGGCATATTTTCCTCTCCCAGAATATTCCGGTAAACCTTGTAGGTGTAATTGTTATTTACAAAAGTAATAACGCTATTGCCTCCGCTCCCTTCAAATACAAATTCACCATCGTTTAAAATAATGTCTGGTTTTGACAATTCTTTTTCGCCCATCTTCCAGGATGCATAGCGGTATTTATAATTCGTCAACTCGTCAATCCTGATATGGTATTTCTTGGTTTGTATTTTGTAGGTTGGGTTTACAAATGTTTTTAATGATGCGTGCAGGTTTTCCTTGTCTTTAATAATTAGCGCTTCCCTTAATTTTTTTTCAAAGTCGCTCTCGTAATTTACCGCAGTTATGACGGCATCTGAGTAGCCCAGCCACACCATACCATAGTCTAGCATAACTCCTTGCCAACCCACAGCCGACCACTGTTCCAATTTGGAATTCACAATTTTGTCAATAAGAATGGTATCAAAAACCTCATTAAACCGCTGTTTAAAGGCTTCTTTGTCTCTAATGGGTGGGATTGGATATTCCCTGTGTAAAGGATAATTTATTCTGTTGGCAATTTTGTCAATGTTGTTCTCTTTAAATAAAGCGATAATCGTTTTTACACGCTCTGTTTGCTCGTCGGTGAGATCTATCTGCTTTATTTGTTTGCCCGCTGTGTCAACCGGTTGTTCATGGGTGGCTGCCGTGTCTTTACTGTTCTTTTGATTGCATCCCAACAGCAAAACAGCCAATGCTATCAATGTTAACGTACAATGTTTCATTTTTTGTGTTTAGGACGATTGTCGATGGTTAAGGGACTTTTTGATTATTAGCGATTTGCAGCCAACATAGCAGAAAATGCCTGTAGCCAGCAGTTTTTTATTTTCGTGTATATCCAAGCGTTGGAATTGCAATTCCAAAGTTTTGCAATTCAAGATTCTTATTATTGAGCTTTGTAATATAATATTTCAAAGTTTTATTATTGTTAAGATAAATCAAGAACTCGTTATTAATCGTCACTTCCCACTTCCCGTTCCAACTTTCGTTTATATCGGAAATTCTTATTTTGTCTTTTGATATCTTCATCTTGATAAAAAAGAAGTTATCAGAGTCATTTTTCCCATCGGCCGCGACCGCAATGGTGTCATAGGCTACATCATAATTCCATTTTCCAATCAACATTTTCCTATGTTCTTCTATCTTGGTCTGCCCAAAAGAAACATTTGTATAAAACAACACTAAAATCAGGCTTAAAAAAATATTTTTCATTTTAAGAACTTTGTCTGTTTAAAATTGCTGGTAACTCAGAAATATCCGAACCAAGTATCATCTTTAATCATTTGCGAATACTTACTACATTAATGCGGAAGCTGCTTTAATTGCGAATCAAATCCTTAATACTTATCGGGCATTCTTTGGTGTTTTCATTGGCCCCCAAAGCAGTTTTGCTAATGTAGTTATTTTTTGTAAGACAATATACGGTTTCCATGATTCAGGGCCATCCCATAACATCAGTAGCGCCGCACCGTCTGGATCATCCGGGCCAAGGCTGGCGGCATCCTGTTAGCGGATTTGTTTTTTTTCGCCCTTGCTGGTGTTTCTCACCAGCGAGCGTCTTCACAGGTTGGCCAATTGCTCGGTTTGATAGGTTGGTGAAAATACCAACCGCAGCGAAAATTGAAATGCATCTATCAATATGCTAGCCGCATAATATATAAAACGACAGGGTAAAGCTTACCTTTGAAGAACTGATGTGCCTGAGAAAGCGGACATCCTGGATAGTGATAATTTTTTTATCCCGCAAACTGACGACTTGGGTATTGTTAATGTGCAGTGCTTTACAATAATCAAAGTTTAAAAATATATGCGTTTTCTAAATTACTTCCTGTTTCTATTGTTATTTCTCGTACCGATGAGCGATACCATCGCACAATCAATCCGTCGCATCGACGGCTCTTCGATTAATGCAGACAGCCTCGATCAGCGGGTGAAGCAACTGATAGAGAAAGCAAGAGTAACAGGACTTTGTTTAACCGTCTTCAACAACAACCAACCGGTATTTGCCAGAACCTATGGCTATGCCATTGCAGCCACACAACAACCCATGACTCCGTCTACTGCTTTATACGGTTTGTCACTTAGCAAGGCTGTTTTTGCTCATTTGGTAATGCAATTGGTTGATGAAAAGAAAATCGACCTGGATAAACCCTTAGTAAACTACCTGCCCCGATCGCTAATGACTTATACGTTTCCGGGGAAGCTTAGTTCTTACAAAGATTTGGAAACGGATGAACGATATAAAAAGATAACAGCCCGCATGTGTCTGACTCATACTACGGGATTTCCCAACTTTAGATGGTTTGAACCGGATAAAAAATTACGTATCAAGTTTGAACCAGGCACTCGGGTCAGTTATTCAGGTGAAGGGCTTTATTTCTTGCAGGTGATCATTCAGGAAATAACAGGAAGGGACCTTGAATCACTGGCCAGGGAATATATTTTTGCTCCCTGTGATATGCCAACATCCAGCTATGTATGGCAGCCGGGGTATGAGAAAGCATATGCGGTGGGCCATGATGACAAAAACGATAGCACCTTTTTTCCCCGCAGGCCTTTACCCAATGCAGCAGGTTCTCTTACAACCACAATGGAAGAATTTAACCGCTTCTATACCATGCTGATTAATGGCAGGAGGTTGTCGAAGCAATCTTTTAATAAAATGACTCAAAGCCAGATACGCATCCGATCGGTTAAACAATTTGGCCCTCTTTCCTGGAAGGATTCAACTTTAAATGACAATATACAGCTTGGGTATGGTCTCGGGTATGTTGTACTTCATTCACCTTACGGGCCTGCGTATTTTAAAGAAGGAAACGATGTGGGTTGGGGCCACTATTGTATTGCTTATCCAGATAAAAAAATTGCGGTTGTGATACTCACCAATTCTCATAACGGTGAAAGCATTTTTAAAGACCTACTTCAAGAGGCTATTGGAGACATTTATACACCGTGGTATTGGGAAAATTACATCCCCTGGTACCAGCTGTAAAGATATCTGGTTTCGCAGGCAACATCAGGATCAGCCCTTGCGGGTGTTTCTCACCTGCAAGCCTCCTCAGGTGAATGAATTGGGCAATTGATCAGCGGTGAAAACTACTAACTGCGGTAAACTAAAAATTGTACCCAAAATGCAGGCCTGGCTCCGGTGTATATTTGCCCCACTTGTTATCTTTTTGTTTAAAACCATCAGGCATTTTTGTGTGATAAAGGCGACCGGCAATACCTACTGATGGCTGTATAAAAAACCGGTCTTTAAAAAGCTTAACATGATAGCCGGCTCTGTAAGTAGTGAAAATATGAAAACCATTGTCCACCTTTTTGCCCTTGTCGTTTACAAAAGTCTGGAACATGGGCATTATATGTGCTGCTGCGTAAAGACCTTTCCAGAAAAACCTTTGATACACCAACGCCATACCATAATCTCTTATATAACCCGGGAACTTTTCTTCCGCCTTCCCGTATGATTGATTGAAGAAGGGATTAATACCAAGAGGCCAGGCATATTTCCAAGTGATGAGTTCCAGGGAAACCACATCCCTCCCGGTAATGCGATAGCCAACATTAAGCTGAGCGAGGTTGGGTGGGTTTACGGTGGAGAAATTGCCTAATAAAAACAGGGTGCTGCCCACAAACCACTTTTTGTGGGTGCTATCTTCATGCGCATATTGCGCATTCACAGGTAAACTGTTGGCTATCGTTAGCATCAAAGCCAACCATAAAATTTTCATTTGCATGTCTTTTATTATTAAATGGCAGCAAAAGTAGAGTGGCTCTATACCCGAAATCGTTCACTTAAGTTAACAAATAGGCTATGTATTACTATTTTCCAAAATACTGGCTCTTAGCCTGCTTAGTGATTTACCCTTGCTATTTTCGCCCTTGCTGGTGTTTCTCACCAGCAAGCCTCCTTAGGTGGATAATTGCCCGGTTCTATCAGTTGGTGAAAAACACCAACTGCGGCGGGAAAAACATTAGCCATGGCTAAGTGAAGAAATCGGCTACGCTTTGCTATTTTCCAGGATCCTGGCTCTTAGCCTGCTTAATGATTGCGGTTTAATGCCCAGGTAGCTGGCCAACTGGTGCTGTGGCACCCGTTGCAATAGGTCTGGCCTTTTTTGTATTAAGTTGAGGTAGCGCTGTTCGGGCGAAGACGTTCTAAACTGGTCAAAGTCTATTTGCTGCAGCGTTAAACGCTCTTCCGATAGCATTCTGCACAAGGTTTCAAACCTGGGAAATCTGCGGTTAGCATCTGCTTCCATATCCGAATTGGAAACGGTGAGTATCGAGTCTTCCAAACAACTGATATAATACTCGGAGGGCGCTTTGGTTATGATGCAATGAGGTGTTAACACGTCCATTTCGGTGTAGAAGGCTGTTGTCTTTTCTTCACCATCTATCACATAATAGGTGCGGATACATCCCCGCAGCACAAAGTAGCTGTCTTTCGATTGCTGACCTTCTTTAAGTAAGATGGTCCCTTTCTTCACCGAACGAAAGATGTCGAGGGAAATGATCTCGTTTTTCTCTTCTTCTGAAAGGGACATATACTTTGACAGAAAATTAAATAGTACTTCGTACATGTTGATTTGTTCGGGGGCTTCCATTACAATTACTATATCTGATAACGTTCGTGCCGGACGTTGTGGTGAAATTGAAGCACAAATGTTCAATCGCTAACACGAGCTAAAATAATAAAAAAAGCTGAGGCTTGCACTTCAGCCACTTAACTCAAACACCTTTTTACCTGCCCGCATATGATCAGTCTTTTCGCCCTGGTCATTATTTCTCACCAGCAAGCCTTCTCATAGGCAACTCAGTGCATATTGTGACCGGTTGGCGAAAAATATCAATCGTGGCGAAGGCAAAAGCCTGACCGAAAAGAAGATGTTTGACTCGACACAAATAGCCAATCGAAACATTTCTTTACAGCTTTGGCGAAGCCTGTTGGCCTGCGAGACATTATAAGTATCTTTCCGATTCATTTATCTCCAGGTCGTTAATGCTTGCATATCTTTTTTTCATCAGTCCATTTTCGTCAAATTCCCAATTTTCATTTCCATAGGCTCTAAACCATTGCCCATCCTTATTATGATACTCGTACTCAAATCTTACTGCAATCCTATTTTCAGAATGTGCCCAATATTCCTTCCTGAGTTTATAATTAAATTCCTTTTCCCATTTATCTGATAAGAATTGTACAATTTCCGCTCTGCCATTAACAAATGTACTCCGGTTTCGCCATTCGCTGTCTACGGTATATGCCAGCGAAACCTTTTCCGGATCCTGCGAGTTCCAGGCATCTTCAGCCATTTGAATTTTTTGTTTTGCGCTTTCCAATGTAAAAGGTGGAAGCGGATGTTTCTGTTCCATATTGTGCTATTTATATTAAATTGTTGATGATAGACTTTGACTTGCTGACGATTTCATTTGATTTAAATAATTGACTTTCTATTATAGCGCTTTCAAACAGCAGGTATACATGCGTTGCCAATAGCTCATCGCCGACTAATTGTTTAAAAAAATTTCTCAAATCGTTTTTGTGATCCTGGATAACAGTAAGAATGCTACCCTGTTCCTTTGATATTTCAGATAAGATATTCAGGAAACTACAGCCTCTGAAATCTTCTTTTTCATTCATATAGATAATGAAGTCGAACGCTGCAATAATCTTTGTTTTAATTTTTTTTGATCTTGATATGTAATTTAAGAGCTCATCAAACCAATATACGTGCCTCCTATTCAGAAATTCAACACATAAGTCGTCCTTTGATTTGAAGTGTTGATAGAAGCTGGCTTTTGCAACATTTGCTTCCTGTATGATCTGGTTAATTCCTGTACTATTATAACCCTGCTGATGAAACAAAATGGAGGCTTGGTCTACTATTCTCTCTCTTGGTGAAGTCATAATTCCTGATTGTCTAGCAAAAATATGAAGAAAATAAATATAAACAGACAAGTCTGTCTATATATTTCTTAGAAAACTCTGACCATACCGAGAGATCGTTTTGCAGGGAACTCCGAAATACAAAACGGATATCTGGCATCAATGGGATACACACGTCTTTAAATACTTAAGTCTTGCTCGTATGGTTTGTATTTATTGCAAGTAATCTTACTATTAATTGTAGGGAACCCCTTCGGTATTTAAATCAGCTTTTTCAGCCATTTGTGTTAGCGAACTTTCTAGCGAAAGCAGTATAAAGTTGCCAGTACATGGCCAGGCTTCGTTCAGTCGGGTGCCGTTCTCTCCGATCATCGTATCCTCAGCCGTTAAACATTTTATGTCTCCTTATTACCTTACCCTGCCTTATTTGTAGGGCATGATACAAGGTAGGAACATCGTTAGCCCATCGTTTCAATGTAAAAATAATGGCTATTATTTCCAGCCTTGTTACCAGGCCAAGCCAAAAGCACACATTAAACAAGACGGTAGAATGGCACTCCATAATAATCTCTATTAATGTTGCGAAAAGAACCAGGGTCCACATTTTAGCCCCGATCGAATGCGTTGCAATTTCTTTTTTAAACTTAATGAAACTTATAAGATATGCCAATAGCTCCAGCCCGATGAGCAGGGTAAGCTTTAAAGCTTGCGCGTTAAAAAAACCGGCGCATCTGATATATGCGGCAATTGTAACCGACACAAAAAATACCTGGTCAACTGTTGAGTCTAACCGTCTTAGTTTCTCAGTAGAAACATTCAGTTGGCGTGCAATAATGCCATCAAAAATGTCGCTCAACAATCCAATTGTCAGCAGCGAAATCGCAATCACCGGGAAATACCTGATTTCGACGATGCTAAGAAAAACTATTGTCAACCCCATTATAAGCCTCGAATAAATCAAGATGATAGGCAGTTTATTCATCAGTTATATTATTAACAGTTCAGTCCTTTTAATCTGACACAAAGAAACAAAACAGCAAGGCCGGCTTTTTTGATAAATGTCAAAATCTTAGTTTCACAGATCTGGCTGTTTTCCGCCCTTGCTGATGTTTATCACCAGCAAGCACCTCACCTGAAGTCAATCGACCGATCGTTGAAACACTAATTATGTTAATAAACTGAAAGATGCTTTTATTTATACAGTTGCGGGGATTTTATTCCTTTTTTCTGATAGTTTTCCTTATTCATTTCGTAATGCATCATGGTCATCATATTTAAGTAGTTCTTTAAAGAATCGAGACTATACGCTTTTCTTAACTTGTCAATATTAGCAGAGTCTGCGAGCCCTATTTTAGGAATGGCTCTGCCTGTTGTTTCAACTTCGTAAGTTACCTGTGTTCCGAACAATTGCTTTTCTCCGGCATTTACTTTTACCCGGTCGTATAAATAAGCATAGTTATTGGGATTGGCATTGTGCTTTTTTACTTGCTTGTTCATCGACTTCAATACCTTTTTTTGAAATTCAGGGTATTTATCACAATGTTGAACCAGTAGCCAGAAATGCTGCGAGCCTTCTTTTCCTACTTTATCAAAACCAGGAAATCCGTATTTATTAAACAGTACTTCCACCTGCGCTTTGTTACTGGCAAAAACGCTGTCTTTAAATTTTTCCCATTCTTCCCTGGGAAGTTCTTTGTATTTCCCTTGTGGAATATTTGCAGCAATTTGGTCCACATCAACCATATCTTTTAATTGCCTTTTTAACCGGGCTTGTTGATCCGCTGTCAACCGTGCAGCACAACCCATCAAAATTCCGGAAACTAATAGCAACAAGATTGTCTTTTGCATGGAAGTGTTGTTTAATTACGAGTAATTCAGAAATATGCAAAACAAATATCCGTTTAAACAATTACAAATACTCACAACACTTACGCTGATTTTGCCTAATTGTTAGTCATATTATATGTCGCTATTTAGCAATCTCTGGTGTTTCCATTAGCTTTCTAAGTAGTTTGTTAACATGTCCTCTTTTATTTACGAAGAATTCCTAATCGTTATAGGGATCCAAACCCCATGGTATACGTTCTCTTAACTGGCTTATATTAATCGATGCCTGTATTTCATTGGAGTAAATATAACTGTCCCTTCCCACCCTCAAACGGTAACGGAGCTTAGTCTTTACATCACCTTTAAACTTTGGAACTTCAAATTCCCAATATTCATTGGGCTTTAAATAAACACTGTGATAACTATTTCCGCAGGTACTGCCCACTAAGTACTGAATGGGCTTCCATGTTCCCTGGTGCAATGCTTCTGCAATAACATCTATCCTGCTATCCGACGCGTCAAGTTTGGTAATGGTGTCTGATTGATTAACAATGAAAAGTTTGTACCCCTTGTAGTTCTGCTTTATGGTTACTGCTTGAGTAGTGTCAATTTGAATGGATAAACTTTGGTTGGAAAGTGACAAATTACCGCTGTATTTTTTAGCTACATTGTTTGACTTCCCGAAACCACCCAATGCCAGCGTATCCTTTATACTCGATTTCACATGAAGATCGCCCTGAAGCATGTATTTGACACTTAAATCCTGATTAGTTTGTGCTACAGCCAGAAAACAGGAAGAAATAAGTGCTGCAAATATTGAAACTCTTTTCATATCGTATAGCATTAGTAATTCTTTAAGTTTACCCAACGCATAGGCGTTTGCCGCTTATTTATCCGTTAGTCCTCCATTAGATTCCCAAACAGCTTTGCTAATGTACTTATTTTTTGTAAAAACAAGATACGGCTTCCTCATCCCGACAGCTATCCGGGACAGGCTGACATCCATACATCAGTGACATTTATACAAGATTCCTACCCGCCCGACCGGGTCATCCGGGCGGGAACTTCGCTGCGCTGCGCTCGGAACGACGAAACGGGTACTGGTATCAGTGGCATTAATAGCCGGGGAACAAGGCTGCTTTACCCGGTACCGGAAATTTGCCCTTAGCTCATTACTGCTGTTTAATAAAATCGTATGCTACCTGTATATGGTGATAACCGGGCCTGATAAGGCCAATCCTCGGATTATTAAGATCGCTGATGACCAGCATGGTAAACGAGATGGTTACAAAATAAATGACCGGCACCAGGAAATGAACACGGCTCTTAATGCCATTCATAAAGCCTACCAAAAAACCTATAAGCAAGGACACCGTAATGAGCAAAAACATAATAAATACCGGCGTACGCTCATAATTGGCATAAGCATACAAGGTAGCCGCCGCCATAATTTGCTCAAAATACCCCGAGATCTTATCCACTACTTCGGCCTGCTCAGGAGTTGCCTGCTTCTTAAAACCTCTCAGGTTTTTCCAATATACTTCGCTCATTTTTTGGGCGGTTGCAAAAGTGGTTACATCGCCCGTTTTCTCATAAATCAGTTGATTTTGTAAAAAGCCGGTCAGCATATTTTGGGTATACCGATGCAGGGAATCGGGTAGCTCCCGACTGTAACGGTACAGCATATCAATATTATTTACCTCTCGGTGCAGGTTGGCAGATCGCTCTCTGTGCGCATTACCTGCCTGCAAAAATGTAAAGGAAATAATAAGACCAAAAATGCCTATGATGGCATTTTCAATGCCCGAGCTTTCCCAGGAGCGCTTTTTCTTATACACCACTCCATAACGGATGCCCAATAAAAGGGATGTAAAGAGGAGGAGTATATAGAAGCTAATCCACCATAAAGAGTTCAACATAATAGGCAGGGTTATATTAGAGGGAAATTGGTGAGTGAATATACAAAAATACACAGGTACAAAAAAATACCGGCAGTGAGGTGCGCAGTGTTAATTGTAAAGTCGTTATGTTACCCAAAGTTTCCTGATGCAGCTATTTGATCTCCTGCCGCTAAAGATGTGGTTTCAATTCATCATCTGACTGGTATGGCTTGTTTCATGTAAATTAGCAACCCTACAACATAATTGAAAGAACCGGCAAACCCCGTGAAGAAAATATGAATTATTTAAATGAACCCGGCACAATCAGCTTTAGCCCTGCTTCAGCGCCGCTGCAACAGTACCATGCACTATATGTTATTAACGAGTCGGGGGCCAAAATAAAAAGTATTATTGGTAATGTTATCAATGTATTGAATGATCCCCGGTTAAAGGGTAAATTGTTTATTGAGTTGCTGGCTTTTGGAGATGGTATAGAAATGTTGCTGAAAGTAAATCAATACGAAGCGCTCTTAAAACCTTTATTGGAGAAGGGTGTAGTTTTTGTTCAATGCATCAATACATTAACGGGCCGGGGAATATCCCGGGAGGAACTGTATCCTTTTGTACAATATGTAGCCAGTGCCAATGGCGAAATTATTCTGCGCCAATATGAGGGTTGGGCAATTGTAAAGCCATAACCCTGGAAATATATTCAGTGCCGGTTTAATTACCGTTTAATTATTCCTTTATCAATGTATTAATCTGGCTGATAAAGTCCTCCGATGCGTAGTTGGCAAAGCCTTCATGCCGGAAAACTACTTTTCCACGCTTATCTAAAACTAAAGTAGTAGGCAGGGTGCCATTGTAAATAGCAGCAGGCACAGTAGATTTTGTTTTGAACATCGGGGTAATATAATTTTTCTTTGCCAGGAATTCTTTGCCTGCGGCCCAATCGTCATCTTCGTTGATCATCAGAAAGAAGATATCCGGGTTATTTTTAAATTTTGCATACAGTGTTTCTATAGACGGGAACTCTGCACGACAGGGAGGGCACCAGGAAGCCCAGAAATTGACGAACACTACTTTTCCTCTTAATGAAGCCGTATTTTGAATAACTCCTGTTTCATCTTCAAAGTCAAATCCTGTTTCTATTTGCGGCAGAACTGCGGCATCTTTCTCTATACCTGCATTATAAAGCCCCGTACGCATCATTTGTTGTATCGTCCATGATTTAGCCTCAGGACTTACGAAAAGCGTAATAATGATTAATCCCATAAGGATGGAAAATCCATGTTTACGTAGGAAACTTCGCCCGTTCTTTTCGCCTGCTTTTTGCTCTTTGCCGCTGTCTGTCATATAATTTTACGCTAAATCTGCTTTCTGATAACTGATCTTCAAAAATACATACAAATACGCCTTTACAGGGCTTGGCATGCGCAATACCATGGAGTTCGGGCCATCTGCCAGAAAATGGTTTAGCCAAAAACATTTTTGAAAACCTTTTTTCTTACATTGCCATAGGAAAATCTCTTTTGATACTTTGCCAGGCTCTCTAATTGCTGCCATTACAGGGTTGTTGAATGGAAGTGTACCATAGTGTATGATCCCGATAGATTGAATGTAAACTAAAAACAGACATAGGTCCTTTTTTTGAGCACAATAGCTGATATACAAGCGGGCAACTCTTTTGTTTTTGAACAGGTGTATGAAGAATACTACCTGAAGCTATATCATTTTGTGCTGGGAAAAACAAGATCAGAATGGCTGGCCGAAGAAGTAACGCAAACCACATTTGTGAAGCTTTGGGAAAACCGTCAACGATTGAATTCTGAAATTTCGCTTTCGCTGCAGGTATTCAGAATTGCGCGAACCACCATGATCGACTATATAAGAAAGCAAAATCACCTGAGCTTTGCCCTTACACAATTAAAAAGTAAATCTGAAGAAGAGGCTAATGAGCTCGATGCTGAAATAGACTATAATGAAACCAACCGCAAACTGGCAAAAGCATTGACTGAGCTTCCTGAAATGAGACGGAAGGTTTTTGAGCTCAGCCGCCTGGAGGGAATGAGTTATAAAGACATCGCGGAGCACTTGTCTATTTCGGTAAAAACAGTAGAAAAGCATATATCAAAAGCGCTTCAACAATTGAGGCCCCTTTTATACGGATTAATGATGATCGGATGGATTTTGAGAAACTTTATAAAAAATATATGACCGGAGTAAGGGAACGGCCGGTTACAAACGTATGTATTATTAAAGCACAGGGCTGAACGGTGCACATTGTAAGAAAAAATGGTTACAAAAGAGCAGATAGAAAGGTTTTTCAGGTATCAATGTACTCCTTCCGAGGCTGATGCAGTGGTTCGGTATTTCGAGCAGCATCCCAACGAGTTGGCGCAGTATATGTCTGAGGAAGAATGGATTAGCTACGAATTCAGTAATGAGCTCGATAGCCGGTCTGCAGGCAAACTGCTCCATAACATTAAAAGCAAAACCATTGGCACTGCCTTTGAAAAGAAAAAACCGGTTATTTATTACCTGGCGGCAGCGGCCGCGGTTATTGCCATTGCTTTTTTTGGATGGCAATACCTGGCTAAGAATGACCTGCCCGAAAAAGCAGATCCTGCTTTCAGGGAACGTTTTGTAGCGAACAATACGGGGGAACTCATGAATATTATGCTTCCGGATAGTTCGCAGGTGGCGTTATCACCCCATAGCAGTATTAGTTATAAAGAGCCCTTCCAGGATAACAAACGCAGCATTGAATTAAAAGGAGAAGCCTACTTTGAAGTAATTAAGAATGCACGCATGCCTTTTGTGGTGGAATCTTACCCGTTAAGCACCACTGTTTTGGGAACCGTTTTTTCAGTAAAAAGCTTTGAAAAAGACCGGCAGATCAAAGTGTCTTTATTTAAAGGTGTAGTAGCGGTAGGCAATGCCGATTCATCGCGCCCGGCAGTAAGAACACCATTTTACTTATCACCAGGCGATGTGTTGACCTACGATAAACAAAACGGGCAGGTTCGATTTATATCAGCCAAATCGGCCAGGCCCCTATCCAACGGCTCTGAAAAAGGCAGCAACATTCCCCTACCTGATAATATTATGGAAGATAACAACTGGTATATGTTCAATAACCAGCCGTTAACTGGCGTACTGGATCAGTTGTCTCTTTTATATAACCAGAAAATATCCTACTCGCCTGAAGACCTGAGTGGTCTGTCTTTCATTGGCCGCATAGATAAAACCGATACGCTTGAAACCATTCTTCAATTAATAGGACGACTGAACAACCTGCAGGTAGTAAGGGAACCCAATGGTTTCCTGATGAAAAAGCCCGGGAATTAATAGTCTCACCCGTTGCCCAGCCAGCGCCATTTAATCTTTTCAAAAAATATTAAAAAAAAGAAAAAAGAAGGTAGGGTGTTTTCAGTTCTGAACGTATATGTATAAGAAGGGCATTTAAAACGATTGCATCGGGAGCACTTCTACCCGGTTCAGAATGCCTGTAATGATTGTTTGAAAATTTAAACCATTTAATTAAGTATGATCACTTGTTTAAGAGGAAAACACGGTGTGCTGCTATGCATGCTGGTAATGGCCCTTTTAGGGCAGATGGTGGCGCAGGCCCAAACGCCATCTAACAGTGTCAAGGGTTACGTAAGAGATGAAGCGGGGAACCCTGTTGGCCATGCCACCGTTTCCATTAAAGACAGTAAAACGGGCTTTACCGGAGGTACCGAAACAGATTCCACAGGCCTTTTCAGGTTCAGAGGACTGGCCGATGGAAACGATTATGAGTTTACTATCTCCTCCGTTGGGTACGAAACACAAACCCTTTCCGGTTATAAGATCAGCAACGGCGCTGATATTTCGTTACTGGTAAAATTAAAGTCGCAGTCTACCGCTATGGACCAGGTAGTAGTAATTGGTTATGGTACGCAAAGGCAAAGAGACCTTACGGGTGCTGTGTCAGCCATCACTTCGAAAGACTTTAACCAGGGGATGGTGTTAAGCCCGCAGCAATCCATACAGGGTAAGCTTACCGGGGTTAATATATCGCAAAATAGTGGTAAGCCTGGAGGTAGCAATACCATCCGTATTCGTGGTGGCACTTCATTAACGCAATCTAACGATCCGCTTTATGTGATCGACGGAGTGCCCATTTCAACCAACGCTGGTGTTAGCCAGGCCAATATCAACAGCAATGGACAGCAAAATGTTTTCGACATGGAGCCTACTAACCCATTGATGACATTAAACCCTGATGATATCGAATCGATAACGGTTTTAAAAGACGCGTCGGCCACTGCCATCTATGGTTCGCGTGGTGCGAACGGTGTAATAGTAGTTACTACCAAAAAAGGTACGGGCGGTGCTCCCATGGTTGCTTTAAATGCTTCCTTCGGCGCTTCCAAAGTGGCTAAAACACTGGATGTTTTATCAGCAGATGAGTACCGGAAAGCCATTGCAGACCTGGGACTTACTATTGATGACAAAGGCGCAAATACAGACTGGCAAAAAGAAATATTCAGAACCGCTCATTTGCAGGATTATAATCTTTCTCTTTCAGGCGGAAGCGGTAAAACAACCTACCGCGCATCATTAGGATATGGTAACCAACAGAGCATTATGATCGGGTCAGATCTTACCAGGACCAATGCGCGTATCAACGTAAGCCACGCTGCTATAAAAGACCGCCTGACTTTCGACCTGAGAGTGAACTATGGTCAGACCTTCTCCCGGCAGTCACCTGTTTCTAATACGGTGGGTAGCGAGTTTGCCAGTAGTATGAATTATGAAGCGATGGTGTTTAATCCAACTTACCCGGTAAGGGATGAAGCAGGCAACTATTACAATGTACCTCCTTATCGTGTTAACCCCGTATCTTTCTCCGACCAGGTATTAGATGAGTTAACCAATAACCGTTTTATAGGCAATCTTTCTACTACGTTAAAAATTGTAAAGCCCTTAAGCGTAAATGTGAACGTTGGCTATACTAACCAGAACATTAACCGTAATTCCTATATCGCAAAGGCTAATTTATTAGGCCAGGGATTGGGAGGTTTAGCCAGCGTTCAGAAGCTGGAAGACTACAGCAAATTACTGGAAACAGTATTACGCTATAACAATACTTTTGGTGATCATACGCTGGATGCCATAGCCGGTTACTCCTGGCAGTATTTTTTAAACAATGGTAATCGTACTGCCGCCAATGGCTTCCTGTCTGACGAGTTTAAATGGTATAGCCTTCAGGCTGCCAGCACCATCAACAGCGTGTCTACCTTCCAGGCCAGTAACAAGTTAATATCATTTTATGCAAGAGCAAACTATAGCTATGCCGACAGGGTTCTTTTTACCGGAACAGTAAGACGGGATGGCAGCAGCCGTTTTGGCTCGGGCAATAAATGGGGTGTATTTCCATCAGGTTCATTGGCATGGAGAATATCGAAAGAAAAATTCTTTAATGTAGAGCAGGTTAACGATCTGAAAGTAAGAGTAAGCTATGGTTTAACAGGTAACCAGGAAATCGGGAACCTGAATTCCATCACTACCCTTGGCGCTACTACTACCGGTTATATCGTGGGAGGCAAAAGGATCACTACCGTATTACCACAGCAATATGCCAATCCTTCTTTAAAATGGGAACAGACCGCACAGCTGGATATCGGTTTGGACTATGCCTTGTTCGGTGGCAGACTGCGTGGCTCCGTAGATTATTATGATAAAAAAACTACGGATCTGCTGTTGAGGATTCCGGTACCAACCCCAAGCGCCATCAGCACACAGCTGGCGAATGTAGGTAGCGTACAAAACAGGGGACTTGAGGTAAGCATCACTGGTGTGATCGTAGATAAAACCGATTTTGGGTGGGAGTCTAATTTCAATATCAGCTTTAACCGTAATAAAGTGCTGAGTTTATCTAACGATCAGTTTAGTGGCAGGAATATACAGATTGCCCCTTTACAGGGGACCGTGTCGCTGGGCAGATTTGCACAGCTGGTAATACCTGGTCAACCTTTGGGTACTTTTTACGGCCCTCAGTTCAGTGGTATTACAGATGGCAAAGAGACCTATGCGTATAATGGGGCCGATACGATTATCGGTGTAGCACAGCCTAAGTATATTTTTGGTTTCTCCAACACGTTCAATTATAAAAGATGGACATTAAACTTCCTGTTCCGCGGATCGGTAGGTAACGATGTATTTAACCTTACTGCTGCTAATATGAGTTACCTCAGCAACCTGCCCGGTAAAAACGTATTGGCTTCGGCTGTTACCGATGGCTTGAATCGCGATGCTCCTAAGCAGTACTCTTCAAGATGGATAGAGGATGGAAGCTTTGTAAGGCTGGATAACCTTTCATTGGGTTATAATGTGAATGTTAAGAACAGCTTTATTTCTTCTGCAAGACTATTTCTTACCGGGCAGAACCTGCTGTTGTTTACCAACTACTCGGGAGTTGATCCTGAGGTAAACTCAGAAGTATCAGGCACAGGTACAGCTCCATTGGGTATTGACTACCTGGCTTATCCGCGCGCACGTTCGCTGAGTGTGGGTGTAAATCTTACTTTCTAATCATTACCACTAATTATAAGATTGTTTGTTATGTATAAATATTTAAAATTACCAATCATTGCCGCAACCTGCCTGCTATTGGGAGCAGGGTGTACCAAGCTGGAGGAAGAAACATTCGGCAGCCTCTCGCCGGATACTTATTACAGAAATGAAGAAGAAGCCTTGTCCTCCGTTGTAGGTGTGTATCAGTTGCTGTCTTACAATGTAGATATTGGCGACCCCTGGCGGATGAAGGAATTTAGCACCGATGAATTTATTGTACCCGGAAGAGCCAGCGGCGGATGGTTCGACCAAAGCAATGTGGACCTGACCAACCACATACAGGATATTAATAATAATACGGTAGCCCGGGCCTGGGTGAATATTTTCCAGGAGATTGGTACGGCTAACGCAGTACTCGAAAGCCTGGAGTCATCGCCCAATAAGGATAACCTCAAAACCCTGATTGCCGAAACAAGAGCACTGAGGGCTTATGGCTATTTCTTTGCTATGGACAACTGGGGTAATGTGCCGCTGGTAACCATTGCTAAGCTCGATCCTAAGAACCTTCCACCCAGTACTTCACGTGCAGACGTATATAAGTTCATTGAAACCGAGATGCTGGCGGCTGTAGCTGATATGCCTTCAGTTAAAGATGTGGATCGTACGGCTTACTATCCAAGATTTACAAAAGAAGCCGTGTATACTGCATTAGCTTATATGTACCTCAATGCGGAAGTATACACCGGTACCGCACAATGGCAGAAAGTAATAGACATGTGCGACCTGGTGATCAATACAGGAGCTTATAGTTTAATGCCTAATGTGATTGACAATTTCACTTCCACACAACAGGCCGCTTCAAAAGAAATTATTGCTGCGTTCACCAAAGACCCAACCAAGAATGCCGGTAACAATCAATTTATACTATACACGCAAAATGCACTGGATCAGAAAAAATACAACCTGCCTTTTGCACCGGCTAATGGTTATAGTACTACACAAGCAGCATTAGACCGGTATGAAGATCGCGACATCAGAAAATCGATGATCCAGTATGGTCCGCAGTTTTACCTGGATGGTAAGCCGCTTACTTACACCAACGGCACACAGCTGGTACTAGTGCCTGTAAAAGATATTGTGGCTGCACAGGATAATGAGGGTTACAAAGTATTAAAATATACACCTGTAGGTGCAGCATTCTCTGGTTTCAATGCCGATAACGACCTGGTACTGGAGCGTTATTCCAATATCCTGTTGATGAAGGCTGAAGCTTTATTCAGAACGTCTAAAGCTTCTGACGCCATTTTATTGGTAAATCAGGTGAGAAACAGGAGCAATGCCACACCTTTGAATGCACTGACCATAGCGGATATTGAGAACGAACGCGCCCGTGAATTTCTTTGGGAAGGATGCAGAAGAACGGATATGATCCGCTTTGGCAGCTTCTTCACCGGCACCTGGGCCTTTAAAACGCGGCAGACCGAATCTTTCAGGAAGATCTACCCTATACCCGCAGCTCAATTGGTAGCCAACCCTAATTTGTCTCAAAACCCGGGATATTAAATTCTTTGTAAGGTTTACAAGAGGTCAAATAATCACATCCTGGCAGTTATATAACCGGGATCTATTATTAGTTTTAAAGAATCAGGCAATGAAACAACAAATTTTAAGAACAGGTTTATTGGCGCTACTTTTCTTCGGGACGGTAGCCCTGATAACACCGGAAGAAAAAATAACCGTATGGCTGGCAGGTGACTCTACCGTTTGTGATCAACCTTTGGACCGGTCACCGGTAACAGGCTGGGGCACGCCTTTCGCCAGCTTCTTTGATTCTACCGTTGTGGTAAAAAATCATGCTAAAGGCGGGCGTAGCACCCGCACGTTTATCAGCGAGGGCCGATGGGAGACTATAAAAAAAGAAATGAAGGCTGGCGACTATGTTTTTATACAATTTGGCCATAATGATGAAGCCAAAGAACCGCAGTATAAAGATCGATATACGCCCGTTCCCGATTATAAAAAAAACCTGGCATTGATGATTGCTGATACAAGAGCCCATAACGCGACACCTGTGCTGGTGAAACCTGTTAGCCGCATGCGATTCAGTAATGACGGTACAGCATTGGAAACACATACCGACTATACCGCGGCTGTATGGGAAATAGGGAAGCAATATAAGGTTCCGGTAATCGACCTGGATGCGCATAGCCGGAAACTATTACAGCAACTGGGCCCTGAGCCTTCCAAAATGCTTTTCATGTACCTCGATTCGATGCAACATCCACACTATCCCAACGGAAAAAAAGACGGCACCCACTTTAATGAGTATGGCGCCCGTCGCATGGCCGAGCTGGTATTGGCCGAGATCAGGAAACAGCAATTGCCACTGGTAGCACGCGTTACTACTAAGGCGGCGCCTTAATATTTTATATCAATAAAAATATTTATGATGTATAAAATTCTCCTTTCAAGTCTTCTTATTTTTCTTTCATTGACTTTATTAGCTCAACGCAAAATACCTATCGATTCGAGCTATAATGTGAATAGGGTGTATAACCAGATCTCGGGCGATTACCCTATAGCCGTGCCGGCAAAAGATAGCCTGCCCGCCAATGTAAAAGCCACGCGTAATCTGGTCTACAATACGCTGGAACATACGCCCTTTGGGAAAAGAGAGCTGCACCTGGATGTATTTCAGCCAAAAACAGAAGAGCTGCATCCGGCTGTTATCATGATACATGGTGGCGGCTGGCGCTCCGGCACCCGGTCTATGCAGGTGCCGCTGGCTCAGCAGCTGGCCTCAAAAGGATTTGTAACCGTACCGGTGGAATACCAGCTTTCAATGGAGGCTAAATATCCAGCAGCCATACACAATATTAAAGCAGCTATCCGCTGGATCAAAGCCAATGCCGCGACCTACCAGATTGATACCAATCGCATTGCGATCTCTGGTTGTTCAGCCGGTGGTCACCTGGCAGCGCTTACCGGACTTACCAATGGGCTGGCTCATTTTGAAGGCAAACAGGGTGTTTTCACAACAAGCAGCAAAGTGCATGCAATAGTAGATATCGATGGCGTGGTTGATTTCCTGGCACCCAGTTCACTGAACCTGGTAAGAAAACCTGACTCCCCGGATATTGAATGGCTGGGTGGCTCTTACAGCCAAAAGCCCGATACCTGGAAAGAAGCCTCTCCTATTTTCTGGGCTACTAAAGAAACCGTTGTACCCATGCTTTTTCTGAACAGTGGCTATTCGCGTTTCCATTCTGGTCAGGATGAGCTGATCGGCATGATGAAGGAATGGAATAAATATACCGAGGTATATAAGTTTGATATAATGGTGCACCCTTTCTGGTTGTTCCACCCATGGATCGATACCACAGCTGATGTAGTAGCAAAGTTCCTGCAGGCGCAGCTGCCCAAGGCACCGTAAAATATTTTTCAGGATGGATGTTTGAGTAGCTCCCACATCATCCAAACTGCTTTTAGTTACAATTCAATCGTAAGTCGTTCTGTTTCTACAGAATCGACTTTTTTTAGTAGTCGCATAGATAATAACCCTCCCCGCTTTTATTGCCCGCTACCCTCCTTCTTTGATCGAAAAAAACAGGCCTGCATTTTGCGGCAAATAGTTATTAGAATTTCGGATGATAGCCGGTATTTTTGTACCGGACTTGTTAGCCTCTAAACCCGTTTGTGATCTGGGTCAACAACGACCGACTATTCTAACAAGCCCTGTTAAAACCATTTCAATGCACAAAATTGTAACCAGTATACTCGTTCTGATGGCTTTTGCCGTACATGCCCAGGATTATAAACCGGCACCGGTATCTCTTTCAACAAAATGGGGACGCGAGGTAACCCCGGATAATGTTTGGCAACAACATCCCCGTCCGCAAATGCAACGGGCCGCTTGGCAAAACCTTAATGGGCTCTGGAATTATAGCATTCAGAAAAAGGGAGCAGCAAAACCAGGTCAATATGACGGAAAGATACTAGTACCCTTTGCTATTGAGTCTTCTTTATCTGGTGTAGGCAAGCCTTTGTTACCGGAACAGGAGCTTTGGTATAACCGCAGCTTTTCAATCCCTGCTGAATGGGCCGATAAAAACATTATCCTGCACTTTGAAGCGGTAGACTGGGAAACCAAAGTATGGGTAAATGGTAAACAGGTGATCACACATAAAGGAGGTTCGGATCCATTCCAGGCCAACATCACTCCTTTCTTAAAAAGCAAAGGCGAGCAGGAAATTGTGGTATCTGTCTGGGATCCTACTGACACCGATATGCAGGCACGTGGTAAGCAGTCCCTGGATCCGAAAGGTATATGGTACAAAGCTGTTTCCGGCATCTGGCAAACCGTATGGCTGGAGGCTGTTTCAAAAGAACATATTGCTAACGTATACCCTATGCCAGACGTAGACCGCAACAGGGTTTACTTCACTTTCCAGGCAGAAAACCTTACCAGGTCGCATGAGTTAAATATCTCTATTAAAAATGGCAACACTATTGTAAAAGACACCACGCTTTTCTTCCAGAACAGTTTGATCCTTCCAATACCTGCCCCCAGGCTATGGACGCCCTCCGATCCACAATTATACTATACCACCATCACCATTAAGAAAAGAGGGAAAATTGTTGATCAGTTCCATACCTATTTTGCCCTGCGTAAGGTCAACATGATCAAAGATAAAAATGGATACATGCGCCTGGCGCTGAATAATAAGCCGCTTTTTCATTTAGGTACGCTCGACCAGGGTTGGTGGCCTGACGGGCTGCTGACACCTCCTTCGGAAACTGCGATGAGGTACGATATTGTTAAGCTGAAAGAAATGGGTTTTAATACCATCCGTAAACATATTAAGGTAGAGCCTTCCCGCTATTACTATATGACGGATTCTATCGGGATGCTGGTTTGGCAGGATATGCCCTCGGGCTTCCTGGGAACAGATCACTCCTCATTTGTAAAACATAACAACCCGCAGGATTGGGTGCGCCCGCAAGAGTCAGCGCTTCAGTTCGAAAAAGAATGGAAGGCGATTATTGATCACCTGCGTTTTTTCCCTTCTATTGCTATGTGGGTTCCCTTTAACGAAGGATGGGGACAATATGATACCAAAAGAATAGCAGCATGGACGCAGCAATATGATCGTACCCGGTTGGTGGATGCGCCCAGTGGGTGGACAGACCGGGGCGTGGGTGACGTATTAGATGTGCACCAGTATCCGGGCCCGGCCATGGGAGTGGTGGATCAAAACCCCTGGCGGTCGATGGTACTAGGTGAATTTGGCGGATTGGGCCTGGTAGTAAAAGATCATATATGGGACGCCAATAAAAGGAACTGGGGATATAAAACGTACACCGAAGCAGATACATTGGTGAAGGAATATACCGAATTGATGCACAATGTGGCGCTGATGGTAAAGCGTGGATTATCGGCAGCCATTTACACACAAACAACCGATGTGGAAGGCGAAGTAAACGGCTTGCTTACTTACGACCGGGAAGTAGTGAAGATACCGGAGACCTTATTAAAACAATTGCATCAGCCTGTTTATAATGAAGCAGACGGGCGCATACTTTTTGTAAACCAACGAACGGAAACGGACCGTCCATTTATTTTTTCATCGCACCAGCAACCGGCAGTCGATTGGCTGACGGGACCTGTTAAATTTGAAAAAAGCAAACAGCCGGTTGAAGTAAAGAAAGGCAGTAATGTTTATTTATACCAGAACATTGACTTTGGCAAAATTCCTGAAGGTTTAGGCTTAAAGCTATATGCTTCAGGCGATGTAAGAATATTCATTAATGGAGCATTGGTTTGGCAGGAAAAAGATGTAAGAACCAGGAGGCATTCGGATGATATTAATCTATCCTCCTTTATGCCTTTGATCAAACAATGGAATAATCGCATTGCAGTAGAAGTAACAGTAGCTGCACAGGATGGCATAATAGACTTCTCTTTATACCAGTGGCTGAAATGATATTAACCTGCAGCAGTTTTATCTCAACCTCTACCCGATCTTAGGTTTTGGTAATGGTACAAAGTCCTGGTCATCACCCGGTACTTTGGGAAAAGCGGCCAGGTTTTGCTCCTGCCAGTTTTGTTTCGCTTTTTCTATTTTTTCCCTGCTGGTACTCACAAAATTCCAGTAAATAAAACGAGGCTCTTCAAAAGGCTCACCGCCGAAAATATATACACTGGTATTGGCATGTAGTGTAAACTCGCAAAGCGTTGCGTTTTTAGCGATCAGCAACTGTTTGGTACCATAATCATTATCCTCAATATTTACGGTCCCTTCCAGCACATACATAGCCGCTTCTCCGAAAAGGTCTTTGCCAATGCTAATGCTTTGCGATGTGGTACTTTTAATTTCCAGGAAAAATAATTTGCTGTGCACCGGAACGGGAGACTTTCGGCCGAAGGCTTCACCGGCAATTAGCTTATAAGAAATGTCTCCATCCTGCCATGTGGGTATATCAGCTGCTTCGGTATGATGAAAAGACGGCTCACAATCTTCCAGCGCTGCAGGCAATCCTACCCATATCTGGAATCCGTGCAGGCTTTTGCCGGTATGACGCAAATATTCGGGCGTTCTTTCAGAATGTACCACACCTTTACCTCCAGTCATCCAGTTTACCGCACCAGGCTTAATTTCAATTGCACTGCCTATACTATCCCTATGAAAGATCGATCCTTCGAAAAGATAGGTCAATGTAGAAAGACCAATATGCGGGTGTGCCGCCACATCAAAATTCTGATAGTCTTTCATATAGACCGGTCCCATATGATCGATAAATACGAAAGGACCTACCGACCTCTTCTCCCGAAACGGCAACAGGCGGCCTACCAGAAAGTTCCCGATATTAGCCGCCTGCTCTTCATGTATCATTCCAATATTTGACATAATATCAACGATTAAGCTGCTCTAAAAATAATCAATTAAAGTTGATGATAAGCCGGGAAACCGGGATGTACCAACCGTTTCCATTCAGGATGCTTTTTGATATAAGCAAATACATAAGGACAATAAGGTAAGATCTGCTTACCGTCCTGTTCCAACTGCAAGAATGTTTTTTCAACCACTGCAGCGGCAGCGCCCTTTCCCGCCAAACCCGGATCAGCTTCTGTATGCACCAATGCAACCAGCCCATCTTCATCTATTTCGTATTCAACAAAAGCATACAAACCGTCAACAGCTATTTCAAAACGCGACTTTTCTTCGTTTTGCACAAGGGGTATATTTTCAAACTCCGGTTTCATATATAATTACAATTTAGGGTTGTCAATAAAATTGGTTTTACTTTCAGACTGTGCGTCAGACCATTTAGCTAACAATCCGGCCAGTTTATAATGGATGAATTCTTCATCAGTCATCACAAAAGCTACCAGGGCGGCGTCGGGATGTAAAAGATCGGCTACTTTGTGCAGCTTGTTATAATCTTCGTGTGATAAGCCTTTATCAATGATCAACAAATCAAAACTTTGCTGGCTGAATGTATTGATAGCTTGCTCTACATCTGTTTCATACTGCACTTCCAGGCCGTCCAGTTTTCCGGCTACTTGTTTAAAGCTATCCAGGTTGGTTGCAGGATCTGCTACTGTATAAGCTTTTAAATTTTTCATATCATCCTCCTTTTTATTAAGCGAATGTACTATCTTCCTTTCGCGGTATAAATAATGTAGATTAAGAACCTTTCAGATCCTTCAAAAGCGTTGAATTTCTGAATTATTCTTAAGGTTTTTTTAAAAGTCTTTTTCCCATCTTTATACTACTTTGTTTTATCTAACATAAAATGATATGCTGTCATTTTTCCGTAGAAAGAAAACCATAGGTTTAGTGTTGTCAGGAGGCGGCCTAAGGGGCATCGGGCATTTAGGGGTGCTAAAGGCATTAGAAGAATATAACATCAAACCAGATATGATTGCCGGCACCAGCGCTGGAGCTATCGTTGGGGCTTTTTATGCGATGGGGAATAGCCCGGATGCTATTATGGAAAAACTGCCCGTTCTCCAGTTTTTTGGATTTTCAGCCTTTCGGCTAAGGAGATATGCTGTTTTTACTCCGCAGATGTTTTATCCGTTGTTTAAAACGTTTTTACCTGAAAATGATTTTGGTGCCCTTAAAATTCCGTTGCATGTTACGGCAACAAATATTGTTACCGGGAAAACACAGTTCTTTTCTGAAGGGCCGCTTTTTGAACCGCTGATAGCATCAGCAAGTATACCTTTTATATTCCCGGTGGCTACTGTAAAACAGGAGCATTTTTTAGATGGAGGAATTATTAACAATCTTCCGCTGGAGATTTTACAAGGGCGTTGTGATAAATTGATCGGAGTGCATGTGAATGCCATTGCACCAGGCAAACAGCTCGTTCCCACTGGCCGGCAGTTGTTCGATCGTATTGTGCACCTGAGCATTAACAATAATGTGTACAATAAGGCACATCTTTGTGATTTGTTTATAGATCCACCTGAAATGACCCGGTTCAGCATGTTCGATAAAAAACAGGGCAGGGCTATTTTCGATCACTGCTATACCTATACCAAAGAACTTTTACAATCAAAAGCACTTTCTCTTACGTAACTATATCGTTTCATAGGTGTAAAAATAATTTCCGAACCTGCCGGCATAAAAAAATGGCAACCCGGGAGTTGCCACCTACATTTATCTATTCTTAATGTACTATTGAGCAAATTCTCCGTCAGCTTTAATGCGTACTATATCACTCACCATTCCATCAGGAAATTTTTCTCCTACTTTAAAATCTGAACGTTTAATGCTGCCTGCAACCTGGAAGGCAATGGTTTCTTTTTTACTCATCGGGTTCTGGGTTTTGCCTTTATATAAAAGGTCTACTACAACGGGTTTGGTAACGCCATGAAGGGTTAAATCACCGCTTAATTTATAAGCATCTTTTCCGGCTTTTTTTATACCGGTGCTTTTGAAAGAAATTTCAGGAAATTTTTCAGCGTCGAAAAAATCTGCACTTTTCAGGTGATTGTCTCTTGCTTCAATTCTCGTATCCACAGATGCGGTCTTCGCAGACAGGGTAACTACTGCATCACTCAGGTCAGGCTTGCCCGATTCTACAGAAACAGTAAAATCTTTAAAAAATCCGGAAACATCATTAATGCCCAGGTGTGTAACTGTAAATCCTAATTGGGAGTGAGCCGGATCATTCTTCCACAAGTTATTGAATGTAAATGCCGAAAGGCCTAAAAATGCTGCTGCAATAAATAAGTAGCGCTTCATGTATAAATTAATTTTTGATATAAAACACGAAGCTAAATCGCTTTGGCCGACTGGCACTTAATGTAGATTAAGAATGTTCAGATTTTTAGGAAAGTTGTTTTGAATTTTTCGTCGGTGCGGGGAATAAAAGTCAAAACTATTATCTTTACTGCTTAAATTGTCAGGTTTAGAAGACCAAAGCCCACTAAACAAATGACGCTGCTTCGGCCCTCATTAAACAACTATTATGGTTCGCTATTGGAAATGGTTAATAGGAGATAAGGATCGCTTTTCCTTAGAATCGAGGGTATTTAATGCAACCTGTATTGCGCTTATTATATGCGTATTGCTTTATACGCCGATATCTTATTTTTTCCTTACGATGGAGCTATACCTGATATTGATCGTTGTAGCTTTGCTGGTAAGTATATTATATTACTTATCGAGGTTTAAAGGACTTTCCCGGTTAAGCGCTACGCTTTTCCAGATAGCCCTGAACATGGCACTGGTAGTTAACTATTATTACAACTCAGGAATTGATGGTCCCAACCACATTATTTTCCTGGTAGCATTTTTTATTTCAGCTGCAACGGCTCCTATGAAGCAATATTATATATGGCTGCCTCTTAATATACTATTGCTCTCAGGCATCATGTTGGCAGAGTATACTAATCCAGATTTTATTGAACTAACATACAGCGATACTACGAGCCGGTTTATTGACGTTTTTTCTTCTTATCTGGGCATCGTGGTGTTTATTTTTATTGTTACAATGTTTGTTCGTAAATCCTACAACAGGCAGCGTGAAGAGCTGATTGCGAAATCTATTGCTCTGGAAGAATCGAATAACACGAAGAATAAACTTCTTTCTATTTTGGGTCACGACCTTAAAGAACCATTAGCTTCGCTCCAGGGATATCTTGAATTGTTGTCCGACTTTGATCTGGATGAACAGGAAAGAAAGGAAATGAAGGCGCAGCTGCTTACGATGACACGCAATACTTCCTTTATGCTCTCCAATATACTAACCTGGACGCGTACTCAGGAACAGCGCCTGCGGGTTGATCTGCAGCCACTTGTTGTTAAAGAGGCTTTGGCCAATGTAATCGAGCTAACCGGAAATATAAGCCGCAAAAAAGAGATATCTTTCTGGGTCGATATCCCGCAGCAGGTCTATGTAAAAGCAGACACTCAAATGCTGGCATTAATTGTCCGTAATCTTTTAATGAATGCAATTAAATTTACGCCAAAAGGCGGCAATATTTGGATCACTGCTATAACAGAAGCTAACAGCTGTGTGATTGTGGTAAAAGATGATGGTATAGGTATTCCGGATACCATGCAGCCCAATATTTTTAGGATGGAATCAGGATCAAGAAGGGGTACAGAATCTGAGAAAGGCACGGGACTCGGTTTAATGCTATGTAGGGAATTTTCTGAAAAAATGGGTGGTCAGTTACATTTTACCAGCAAGGCAGAAAAGGGGGCTGCATTCTCCTTAACACTCCCTAATGCACAAATGCCTGGTTCTTCTTTTAGAAAAGATAGCGAAGTAAACAGCGAAGCATTTGAACTCTCACTCTAATATCCTTCCTTTTACAATTGTTCTTTATATTTTTTTAAATCTGATCCCACAGACTGCGAAGACTACTTGTCTTATTATTAATTTTATCTGATCACAAGAGGTAAAAAAGTATGACATTTTATGATTTGACAAAAGACGAAAGAGCAATTTTATCAGCCACTATAAAAAAGAATATCGGAGATGCGCTCTCTTCTTCAGTTACGGAAAACATTACGGTTTATTTTTCTGATGAGGACACTTATATCCGAAAAGCTGCTTACCTGGCGATAAGGCGTATCTATTTCGAGCAAGAGCACTTACAGGCAACCATTATTACCTTATTGAATGATCTTTCACAAGGGGATGATTTTAAAATCAGGCAAACAGTGATCAATGTGTAAGCTAACCAATAATTCGGCCATTTAAAAGTTGCTTATTAACTTTAAAAACAAGGTCGATTATGAAAAAGACAAGATTCACAGAGACACAAATTGTAAAAGCAATCCAGGAGCATGATGG
>PJTT01000413.1_pt1 | contig 36336 bp, 34 predicted proteins | sample 1512261 | NCBI WGS metagenome assembly PJTT01 (sample SAMN08177685, study PRJNA422409) | Soil metagenome, whole genome shotgun sequencing project. | isolation source: Soil (2) enriched on wood chips | place: USA: Madison | collected 2015-01-15
ATTGAAAGCGTAAGCGGCTGGCTATATCGAGTTGCGAAAAACAGGATTACCGATACTTTCAGAAAAAAGAAGACTGCTTATATAGAAGATTATACGTTTGAGAGTGATGATGGCGAGGTCAACTTTAAAGATATTTTGCTGGCAGAAACAAGGACACCCGAAGATGAATTTTTCAAGAAAATGTTTTGGGAAGAGTTGATGGCAGCGCTGGAAGAGTTACCGGAAAAGCAGCGATACGTTTTTATTCAAAATGAAATTGAAGACCGCACACTGCAGGATATAGCAGATGAAACCGGAGACAATCTCAAGACTATTATTTCGCGAAAAGGCTATGCTATCAAGCATTTGCGCAGCCGACTCAACAACCTTTACAAAGATTTTATAAAATACTAATTTGCCCGATGATGAACAATAATTTTGAAAACCGGAAAAGCAGGAAACGTTTTATCTTTTTTCCTTTGGTAGCAATAGCCTTTGTAGCCCTTGCGGGCTGGGTAGTGATGCAGCTTTGGAATTTTATCATCCCTGCTGTTATACCCTCTGTAAACCCGCTTAATTACTGGCAGGCTGTCGGGCTATTGATATTATGCAGGCTATTATTTGGCGGCTTTAAAGGCGGGGGCGGTTGGCGCGGTCGCAGTCAAATGAAAGGACAGATGTGGCGCGAGAAAATGGGCAGTATGACCGACGAAGAAAAGGAACAATTTAAAGAAGCGTGGAAAGCTCGATGCGGGAGGAAGTAGCGGCTAATTGCTGTACACAGCATATTCCAAACCACTAATAACTCTATTTATTGAATACGTTGTATATACCTATGATCTCTTGCTCAGCTAAAAAATAAAAAGCCATCTAAAACCAATTTAATTTTGGATGTAGATGGCCTTGAGTACCGCCCCAGTATAGCGTTAAAGCTCATGCTTTGAGCACCATATAATTCTTGAATCCAAGCCTTTTTCGATTTTTTACTTTGTAATTTTGACTTAATAATCAATCAATCTCTGCCAGCTTAGATATACTAAAACTGCCATTAGTAAAGCGCACTGTATCGGGGAAAGGTGAGTTCAGGAACTTTTTGGTGCGCACCATAGTAACACTAAAGCGGCCTTTAATATCTTTCGTAAAATTACTCTTAGCCTCCGTTATCTCCACCCAATTATTGGCGCTGTCGCTTTTTAAAACAGTGTAAGCATCTCCAGTAACATCCTCTTCCTGACGGGAGTAGTACGACGCGTATGTGATTGTGAGCGTGTCAGAATTCCTTGGCTTTACCGTTTGTCTACCATAATGCTTACCAACACTCCTCAACAAAAATTCGTTTGGGTAATTGTTGTATGGTGGAAAGTAGAAATCCAAATTCATATTATCAGGATTGTACTGATTATTAGTCCCAAAAATCTTTTCAGCCTTCCTTTGCTCTCCATTCCAGCTAACAGAGCCCTCCCCTTTAGGATAGCCACCATTTTTATTGCAGCTGGTTGTCAATACAGCAGCCGATACCAGCAGTACATAAAAAATCTGTTTCATATTTATATAGTTTAAAGCCCTGCTTATTGTTAACTATAACAAGCAGGGCGATTAAAGAGTTATTGAATGATAAGTCGTAACGTTTCTTTAGGAGGATTCATCGTGCTATTTGACCAACAAATCTTATCCATTTGCATTTTTACTTTTGGCTTTTTAGGCCATCAATCAATCTCTGCCAGCTTAGAGATATAAAAACTACCATTAGTAAAGCGCACCGTATCGGGGAAAGGCGAGTTCGGGAACTTTTTGTAGCGAAGCATTGTAATATTGAACCGTCCTTTTATTTCTTTAGTAATATCGCTATTGGCCTCGGTAATTTCAACCCAGTTATTAAGTGAATCAGCTTCGAATACTTTGTAAGCATCTCCCAAAACATCATACTCTTCACGCGAGTGGTATGATGCTGTAACAATTCCGGAAACACTAGACTGAAATCTTTGGCGACCATATTGGCGTCGGATATTTTGAAGATACAAACTATTGTTATGATCTGAATAACTCTCGAAGACCAGTTGTAAATCGAAACAGTTATCATCAAAATTAGAGATATAGCCATGGATGTTTTTGGCCTTCCACTGCTCCCCGTTCCAGTTAACTGAGCCCTCCCCCTTTGGATAGCCACCATTTTTATTGCAGCCAGTTGTCAATACCGCAGCCGATATCAGCAGTGCATAAAAAATCTGTTTCATATTTATATAGTTTAAAGCCCTGCTTATTGTTAGCGACAAATAGCAGGGCTGGTTAAAGAGTTATTGAATGATAAGTCGTAATGTTTCGTTGGTATGCTTGCCCTTTATCTGTACAAAATACAAGCCTGAAGCAAGCTGTAATTGCTCACCAAGTTGAACAGTACCCACACCCTGCGGCAGCGAGCCCTCGTACAATACCGTTATCTTTCTGCCGGTTGGGTCGGTGAGTACTATAGTTACCTCATCGGCTTCCGGCTGGCTATAGCTGAGTGCAAACGCGGCTTTTGCCGGATTAGGTTGTAGCTTATAAGTAGCTTCACTTATATGTATATTTCCCTTGCCGGCAAATGGGCTGGAGCCTGCATATAAGGTACAATTAAAATCAAGCGCACGCTGCTTGTACACCGCAGTACCTAAGCCGCTAAAACCCTGTGTTTTAAGCCTTATGAATACCGGTGCCCCCGTTGCACTTACCACTATGCTGCCGCCGGTACCGATGGTACTCCAGCTAATGCCGTCGCTGCTTTGCTCCCAGGTATGCACATAGGAAGGTACGCCACAGCTTGCCGATGCTGCAAGCGTAGCATACTGGTAGCGGCAGGTCGATTCAAATGTGCCATTAGGTGGATTGGCAGTATAAGCCACTGAAAAATCATTGGTAAAGCCTGCTGATTCCGTATAGAACGAAGCTACTGCTGGGTGGTGTTCCTGTATGCGCGCCGCATTATTACGAGTGGACGTGCCTGTGGGTACAGAATTATAAGAAACTGACGGATTTGAAAAATAAGGTATCAGCCTACGACTTCTTCGTAATGGCAACGGATCGTATGGTTTTGGACGAGTTATTGTAGTTCGATAAATGCCAGTCAACACAGGACCCCACCACTTATTAAATTTATGTCCATGAGCTGTTAACGATGTATAAATTTTATCCTCATTATCATCATCGTGCCGCCCTCCGAGCACATGACCTATTTCGTGGGCAAAAATATTACGTACATGATTACTAGGTGTAGTAACTACGGAGAAACTGTAAGATGAATCCAGAACACCTGTCATCGGATTGAAAGCACCTATTGACCTAGAAAGCCCCCCATCTTTAATTGGACCATCATAAGTATATTCTTTACTCAACATTAAAACAACTATATCAGCCCGATATGCATTCCGCAAAGTGGCTACTGTCGAATTTGTTGCAAAATTCTCCAGTTCGGTATCAATGGAAAAAACCTCTGTGTAGCTTGGAAGTTCCATAGCCCCTGCTAACACTGCACTACAAGCAACGCTACTGTTAGACAAAATCGTGTTCAACTTAGTTATAGAAAATGTAGCATCTAACCACATATCCATGCTAATAGCGCTTTTTGCAGCGGGGGTGTATAAAACTAATATACGAAGTTTACGCTCAACACAAGCCTCTCCACCGACAATGACGATAGGCCCTCCGTGTATTGGGCTTCCTGGTCTAGCTTGTGTACCGCAACGCAAATCTTCCAATTTAGCCGAGTTGAAAGTAGCAAAGGCTTTGATACCGCCACCCAGGTCGTAAATGCCATACTCATGGCTTTCATCTATGGTAAGGCTACCCATTACGCCGCCGCTATCGGTATTGTTAACCAGTGTGAGAAAACCATCGTTGCATACCGAGTCCCATTCCTGCGTAGCCTTTACCTGCCCCGACCAATTAAAATGGTTATTATCGGTATATTCTACCAATGTTGCGTGAAACAGCATGTTGCTACAGTAGAGAAAAGGCAGGTCTATCTTCACCTTTCCAGCCAGTTGTGCATTAGAAAAAGCACTCATCGTAACCATGTTAATCGCTGTAACATTGGGGTTGGCCATAATGGTGTTGTAGCGGTTCTTTTGTGCCGTCGTCAATGTACTGTAAGTGGCAGTAGATGTGTTAAAAAGGCTGGTTTGCCCATGGGCGTATCCTGCAATGGTTACAAAAAACAATAACATCCAGATTTGCCTAAAGTAGGGTTGCCGTGTGTGTGTGTGTGTGTGTTCATAATCTTTTAATTTTTTAAAAATGAAACACAGTGGGTTTATGGTTGCACTACAAATATAGGAGAAAAATTAACAAATAATAAAATATTCACATGGTGGCATTTTTTCTCTTTTAAATTACTCAATTCTTTTTTGTTTGGAAAGCAGCATCTAAACTACTTCGGTAGCTCAGGCACCGCAGTTATATTAGGCCCTGGCTATGCTCCATAAGTCTTGATTCCAGACTCTTAGTTCTTGCCTCTTTTTGACTTTTGCATTTTTACTTTTGACTTAGCGCTTCCTAATCTTTATCACAGCCCTTTTCCCAAATTTATTATGCGCTACAACAGGGTATTCTATATCGCCATCGTGCAGTAAAAGGTTGGCGGTATTGGGCGGCTCGCTGCCCTCGTTACCGGCTATTATCGTGATGATGTTAAGTTCATTTCCTCCAATAGGTAAAGCTATTTTTTTCTTTGCAGCAGTCAGCATATAGTCTTTCAGAATATCCGTACCATTGTATTGTATCGTGACCTTATCGCCATCAACTGTGTTACCATCCCATAGTTCCAGCACAACGGTGTCCGTCTTCCAGATAAAAGTTTTGTCGGTTCCCTCTGTAATATCTTCTACCAGTTTTTTAGGTACAAAGGCGCTGGCTTTGGCAAGCGTATCATAAACTATTTTAGTAGGTTTAGATGGGTCAAATTTTGGCTTAGCATTAATAGGCTGCTCTTCTTTATCAACGCGTGCTAACCGCGCTACGGCTATATTGAACAACTGATTGATTTCTTCTTTATTCATGAAAGTGATACTGCCCTTAGCACATGCTGCACCATTGCCCGCGGTATGTGTAGCCAATTGCCCGGATAGCTTTTGCGCAGCTTCATCGTATTGCAATATCGATTCTACCAGGCAGATTATAGCCCTGCTTTTAAAGCCCTTATTGGCTGTAATAGTCTTCTCTGTGATGCACAAAGTTTTGGCGCTTCTGTCGAGCACTGCTACTACCGTAGCGGCTACAAATTTGCCGGAGGCATCTTCATGCGAAGTAGTAGCCGTGCCTTGTAAATATTTACCGGTCGAGTCTGTAAGTTTTAATTCGTAGGCAAATGACTCGCCGCCTTGCACGCCCATAAAGCCTTTCAACGTATAGCTTTGCTTTTGTGCCATGCTCAGTAAAGGCATCACAGCCGATAAAACAAACAATACTCTTTTTATTAAAATGTGCTTCATGTCGATTTGTTTTTTAATCCTGTACCACTATTCAAACCATTGGTAAATGTCCGCCATAGCAAGGTGCTGTTTTTCTTCGCCACTTATATCTCGTACTATTTTACCCTCCGCCATTTGAATAATTCTGTCGCCATACTGATGCGCATCTTTAAGACTATGCGTAATCATCAATGCTGTAAGTCCAAATTCCTTCACCACACTATCAGCGAGCGCCATTACTGTAGCAGCACTTTTCGGGTCGAGTGCAGCAGTTGGCTCATCCAGCAATAGTAGCCGTGCATCATCCATCGTTCCCATCAGTAAGGTAAGTGCTTGCCTTTGTCCGCCTGATAATGTACCCATGGGTTGATGAATTTTATCTTCCAAGCCCATATTCAACCTTGCTACCCTATTTTGCACCAACGCCTTGAACGCATTTCCTGTAGCCACTTTCAGCGATTTACTTTGGGTTCGCAACGCTGCCAATCGAAAATTTTCCAATATAGTCAACTCAGCAGCTACGCCCTGCATCGGATTCTGAAAAACGCGTGCCATCCATTTGCTACGCTTGTGTTCCGGCAGGTTGGTTATATTTTTGGTCTCCAGTACAATGTTTCCTTTATCTACTTGTACCACGCCGCTTAGCGCATTCAGCAATGTACTTTTACCACTACCATTCACACCTACTATTACGGTAAAAGTACCTTTCGCCAATGTCAACGACACATCCTGCAAAGCCTTTACCTCATTGGCTTTGCCTTTATTAAATGTCTTTGATACCTGCTGTATTGTTATCATGACCGCGCCCTCCTGATTGAAATATTAGGCAACGCAACAATGGCCAGCACAAAGGCTGCGGTTATTAATTTAAGCAAGTTAGGATTAATGCCTAAAGACAATGCCAACGCTAACACCAATTGAAAAACAATACTGCCGCCTATTACAAAAAATAGTTGCAACCAAAGGTTAGTAGTTTTCATCCACTTGGTTAATGCATCGCCTATCAATACCGCGCCCAGCCCGGATATGACAATCCCTATACCCATATTAATATCAGCAAATCCCTGGTATTGGCTCACTAAAAATCCACTGAGTGCAGTTAGTGCATTTGCCATCGCAAGCCCGGCTATTTTCATCCTGCGGGTATTTACGCCCATTGCTTTGCTCATGCTCTCACTGTCGCCTGTCGCCCGCATTGCAATGCCAAAATCAGTTTTCAGAATATAGCCTATCAAGCCTGCAAATAACAAGGCGAAAGCCGCGCTCATCAACCATTCCAGCATGGATTGATTGTCTATAAAATTGAACACAGAATGTACATCGAGCATGGGTATATTAGACCGCTGCATAATACTGAGGTTAACAGAATAGAGCGCCGTCATCACTAAAATGCCGGAGAGCAATGCATCTATTTTGAGCCTTGTATGAATGATGCCGGTAATAGCGCCGGCTGCCGCTCCGGCTATAATCACAAAAGGAATAGCGGCAAATGCAGAAATACCCTCGGGCAGCAAAATAGCTGTGACGGCTGCGCCCAAAGTGAAGCTACCATCCGTTGTAATATCCGGAATACGGAAAATTTTCATGGAGATAAAAATCCCCAATGCCATCAACGAATAACAGAGGCCGGCTATAATTGCTGCAGCGTAAACAGACAAAATAAAATAGGTTATGGATGTGAATCAACAGGAACAAAATCGGCAGGAACCGCTATACCAAAGCGTTTCACAGCTTCAGCATTGTATACACGGTTGCGCAGTTTTACCATTTCTACCTGAGGCTTTTGCGTAGCGCCCGACTTCAAATAAGTTGCAGCCATTGCGCCGGATTGATAACCCCATTGGTAAATATCAGCACCATACGCCGCAACAGCGCCACGCGCCACCAATCCCGATTCACTGGTAAATACCGGCACATTGGCTTCGTTACATGCTTTCAATATCGTTTCAAAAGCAGCAAACACAGTATTATCCGGGTTGGCAAAAAAAGCGTCTATTCCTTTGCCTAATAAACTGCGCGTTACCATTTGTGCATCGGCCGATGAATTGACCGGCAGGGCAACGAGCGTTACATTTTGCGCAGCAGCCAGTTTCTTGATTCTATTCAATGCGTCTACCGACTGTGGCTCGGCCTGATTGTAGAGCATACCCACAGAAAGCTTTGCTGCCTTAGGTTTGGCTAATTTTGCAATGAGTGTAAATGAGGTATCAATATAGTCGAGGTTATCGCCCACGCCGTATAGATTAGCCGGCGCTGCGCCATCTTTACCTTCTATTTTCATCAACGATGGCATAGGCGCCACCATCATAAATACCGGTATCGTTTTAGTGCTTTGCACCGCAGTAATAGTAGGCAGCGACGGGCAAGTAGCAATTAGCGTAACTTCTTCTGAAATAAAATACTTTATAATTTGCGTCAAGGTGGGAATACTCCCTTGCGCATTCCGGTATTCAATCTTAAGTGTATTGGCTTTTTCGCTAAAGCCGCTATCGGCCAGCGCGTCTGTAAAACCTTTGCGCGCCTGCGCTATAGTATTGTCTTCAAATGCATCTGCGAAGCCTATTACAGGTATTTTCTTTTCATCCTTGTTGCTGCTGTTTTGCGAGCAGGCAGCAAGTGATAATAGCAGTATGGCAGATAAACGTTTCAACATATTTGCGTCTATTGGAAAGGTTAAAGATAAGCCATAATGCTGCCGCAGTATAGATTTTTATCAGGAATAATAAGGCGAAATCATGAGGTACACTACCACACCTGTGATAGAGATATAGAGCCAAAGTGGCCAGGTATAACGTGCTATTTTCTTATGCTTAAGATACTCGGCTGTAAGTGCGCGGTAAGATGTAAATAATATGAACGGCAAGATTACTGCAGCCAGTATAATGTGTGTAATGAGGATGAAATAGTACACATACTTCACGCTGCCCACCGCCAGTACTTCTTCCGGCGACACCACGCCATCATGATTGATATCGCCAAACTTAGTATCGCCGGCAAATAAATGATGGGAGATATACGACAGCAAAAACAATACAGAGCATATGATAGCACCCATCATTATTTGTTTGTGCAATACATATTTCTTTTGCTTTACCGCCCACAATCCTAAGATGAGCAATAGCGAAACTATGGAATTGACAACGGCATTAAACAGCGCAAAATGATGTACATCAAAATCGAAAGGAAACTCAGGTTGCAGCACTTTATTATCCAGCGCTACTACCGCACCAAATATCACAATGGAAACAATTGCAATAAGCCATTTTGCCCTCTTGTCGTTCTTCTTGATTACTGCCTGTAACATCTTTACTGTTGTATGCTGTTTGTTTTATTAAAAGATACTTGCTCGCTTTACTTACGTTTCTTCTTTTTGGATTTCTCCATGGTAAGGATAACAATATCATCGGCTATTTGCCTTAGTGCCATCGTATCCAGCCCATCGTAATAGCCGCGAATATTACGTGCCGTATCGAGCAATACTAATTTGCTGGAGTGAATCATATCGCCCTGTACATCGCCATCATTCAGCGACAGGCCCAACTCATTACGGGCGTAATTGAAGATAACATCTCTCTCGCCGGTAAGGAACCACCAGCGGTCATGGTCGGCCTGGTATTTATCTGCATATTCGCGCAGCGCCAGTACCGAGTCGCGTGCCGGGTCAACTGAAATGCTGATAAACTGGACTATTTCCGGATTTTTCTTGATAAAAGATTTTTGCAACATCTTCATACCGGATGTCATGCGCGGACAAATGGAATTGCAGGTGGTAAATATAAAATCTACTACCAGTATTTTGCCTTTCGCATCTTCATTCAGGTTTACAGTTTTGCCTAGCTGATTGGTAAGTGTCAAAGGAGCTACTTTGTGAAATACCGTGTCGTATTGCTTCTTACCATCTACAACAGTGCTGTTGATAGTTTCTGCCCTGTACTTGCCCGGTATTTTTAATTTACCATGAGACAGATTGACGGCTATGAAATAAAAAGAAAGCAGTAACCCAACGGCTACTGCTATCCCTACTCTGAATTTGAACTTCTTATTCATTATAATTTTTAATCAGACTATTAAAATAATATACCTCAACCGCTATTTACAACGGCACGATGGCGCTTATTTGAATATGTCTTTAATGGTGTGCGCTTGTGTAAAGTTCATGTCCAACCAGTGTGCTCCATCCATCAGGAAAGAGATGATGAACCATACGAACAATACCAATGGCATCAATACAAAATATACAAAGTTTTTCTTCTCATCGCCAAGGTGCATAAACACTTTTACGATATAGGCAGCTTTAACAATCGTGAGCACCAGGAAAAGTGTATTCAAAATACCCAACGGAATACCTGAACCCAACAAACCAAATAATACCTCTACAATGGTAATTACAGATAAGATACCGGTAACCTTCCAGATACGCTTTACCTGCGCTTTGCTTTCCGGAGATTGTGCATCGCCATGATGCCCCAATACACCGCTATATAGCTTAGATTGATCGCCTTCGTATAATGATTGAATATCGTCGTGATTGTGATGTGCTGACATTATGAAATATTTTACCGGAAATAATTATTAATATTTTTTGCTGAAAACAGAACCTGATTACAACAGATAGAAACAAGTGAATACGAATACCCAAACCAAATCTACAAAGTGCCAGTAAAGACCTACTTTCTCTACCATCTCGTAGTGACCGCGTTTCTCGTAAGTACCATTAACCGTATTTACCAATATCATTACATTCAACAACACTCCACTTGTAACGTGGGCACCGTGGAAACCGGTAATCAGGAAGAAATAATTATAGAAGTCGTGTGTAGCATTGAGAGCAAGTGCTGGCTGCGTAGACAATACCGCCGAGACATTTCCTTTGTTAGGATTAAACAAATGACTGAAAGCTTCTAATGGAGTATTAGCATCGGTGAAAGAACCCCACCATGCACCGGTATGATAAAGATGGGTCCACTCCCAAGCCTGACAGCTTAAGAAAGCCACACCACCTATCAGCGTCCACAGCATCCATTTGATTACACCTTGTTTATCGTTATTATGACCGGCATGTACAGCCAATACCATTGTTACAGAGCTGAGGATGAGGATAAACGTCATCAAACTCACAAACATCAACGGAGCATTCACATCTGCTAAGCCAGGGAACGAGTGGAAAACGTGGTTAGGATCTGGCCATACTTTGCTTGAAAAGCGGGTAGTACCGTAAGAAATAAGCAATGCACCAAAAGTAAGCGCATCCGACAACAGGAAAAACCACATCATCATTTTGCCATAGCTTACATTGAATGGCGAGCGTCCACCGCCCCACTTGTTTAGTTTTTCAATGTCGTGCGTAGCTGTTGCAGCGTGTGTCATAGAAGTGTAAAATTATAACGTCCTCGTGTTAATTATTAATCTTAGTTAATTAAATAGCTTAAATAACCGGTGCAAGTTAATTCGCAATTCTTGATTTTACAAATACAGCACTGATTTTTATGGCTTTCCCTATTGATTTGCCAAAAAGAAAATAAACAGGTAAATCCAAAGTATATCTACAAAGTGCCAGTAAGTGGCTATTATTTCCAGTCCGGTAGCACTGTAAGTTTTGACCTTACGGCTAAAAGTGCGTACAAATAATATCAGCAAAGCAATTACACCGCCTATAATGTGCAAGGCGTGCACGCTCACAATAACACCCAGAAATTGCAACGAAACATTGTTGTTCCATTTCAGTTGCGCATAAAGCTCGTTAAAGCCTATATACTGCAATACGGTAAAAGCCACGCCTAATAACAGTGTGAGTATTACCATGTTTTTATGCAAAGGCATTTTGCGTTGCTTGAAGCTGCGCACTGCCACCGCCATAGTAATGCTACTCAATATAACAGCTACAGTAGAGATATAAAAAGCTGTAGGAAGATTGTAGTTAAGCCAGTTGCCTTGTCCCTTACGCACAATATAGCCGCTGGTAAAGCCGCCAAACATCATAATGATACTACCAATACCCAGCCAAAGTGCAAACTTTTGCGGATGTATCTTTCTGCCTTGTACTTCCTTTTCTCCGGTCGTTACCATTACAATTGCTATTATTAATTCTAAATTTTATCCATCAACACCGCCAACAATACGCAAGGCAGATAGATGAAAGAGGTATACATCAGCCTTTTGGCCGATTTCTTATCATTCTTAAAATAAAATGACGCAGATGCTATAAAGTAAAAAATACCTGCTGCAATCGCCACCCACATACCTGTTGCGCCACTCATGCCCATATAATAAGGCGCCATAGCCAATGGTATTAACGGCAGACTATAAAACATACATTGCAAACCAGTGAAGGTGGTTTTACCCTCGCGCGACGGCAACATGCGAATACCGGCCTTGAGGTAATCTTCGTAACCAACCCATGCAATAGCCCAGAAATGCGGGAACTGCCAGAAAAATTGTATGGCAAATAATATCCAGCCGCCTATATTAGCATCACCACTGATAGAACCTGTAGCAGCCGCCCAACCAATTAGTGGTGGCAACGCACCCGGAATAGCACCGATAAAAGTTGCAATAGGGTGTATTTTTTTCATGGGTGTGTAAGCAAAGCCGTACAACAACAATGATACAAAAGCGATAATACCCGTAAGCCAATTGAAATATAGTGCCAACAACAATGTACCTGCAACAGCAGAGATGACAGTGATAATCCAGGCTTCGGTAACGCCCATTCTACCATCAGGCAGCGGGCGCAGCATGGTGCGTTTCATCAGCCGGTCGCTATAGCGCTCCAAAATCTGATTGATGATATTGGATGCATTAGTAACCAACATACCACCTATAAATAGTGCAAGCACATCTTTCCACAAAAAAGCTATGCCCGGCGCAAACAAATAGCCTACAATGCTCGAAAACGCAATCATAAAGCTCAAATTGGGCTTCATCATCTGCGTGTAATCGCGCATTTTGGCCATCGGCAGCGAGTATTCTTTAGCTTTAACCGGTTCTTCTAACAACATATAAATGGTTAAAAATTACTGTACTGATAAAAAAACAAGAGTGCAAAGGTAGAAAATTTACAATTTTTTGACAGTGCTAAATTTGAGGTAGTCGAATATTTTTAGTTTTAACGCTTAAAATTGTACACGTAGGCTATTTTAGTAGCACAAGGTGCTCTATTTGAAATATCAACTAAGCAGGTCTTTCAATCCTTCGGCATCAAACAAGGTTTGCCCGAGTGTAACGCTCGACCAACCTCGCGACAGCCTTTACGAAAAAGAGATGGATTCATTATCCGCTTCACAATCCATCTTGTAGGCATCAAGTGCTATATGCCCGGTAGTTTGCCAGGCTTCCAGTTCTGTAGCGTGGGTAGATAGTATAAATGTCGAAGATGGATAACGCGCCAACCCTATTATGGTACGCTTTAGTAATGCAAGAGCATCTTCATGATTGGTACCGCGAAATAATTCGTCGAAAACTGCAAATGTCCTGCCCGTTATTGCGCCTTCACATACATCTTTAAGGTTTACCAGCTCCGCTTTAAAATGGCTATATCCTTTCTGCAAATCATCCTGGGTATTAATCCATGCAAAAATATTATCGTAAAATGGCATCGCAGCTTTAGCAGCCGGAATGCCTACACCTAAGTGTGCAAAATAGACACAAATAGCCATAGCCTTTAACAAAGTGGACTTGCCTGCCATATTGGGGCCTGTGAGCAATGCTATGGATTGCGCAGACTGTATTGAGTTGACTACAGGATGAGGCAATAGCGGATGATAAAGCCCTTCAATCGTTAGTGTGCAATCGCTTGCGACATCGGGCAGCGCAAATTTATGAAGAAGCGTGCCCGTCGCTATGGACACATGCGCTTCAAAGTTGAATAGCTGCGACCAAAACTTTTGAATGGAAACATCGCCCTGCGACAAAAACAGCTTGATAAATTTATTGGTATCCGCCTGTTTTATTTTTTGCTCTCTTATCAGGCTTTCTACACCATACAAATCGAGCCTGGAGAGGAAGGTTACAATTATATCAAGCGAGGCTTTTAATGCAGCAGAAAAATAGTCGATTTTTACTGTGAGATAGAAGCGGCTTAGCAACCGATGAAACAGTAAGATTAATTGCTGCGCATGTGCATGTATCGCCTGAGCCCTCGATTTAGATTGGGTAGTTAAGTTTACAGCTTGTGGCAACCTGAAGTCCTCTGCCAGTAGGGTGCGGCTACAGAAGAGGTAAATCTCCTCCATATCCCCGCGATTGTAAGAATAGCTTTTTAGCCATTCGGGATTGTGTAGCAGGCCACGTATTGCTTGCTGTCTTTCTTTTATGGCAGCTTCCGAAGCGAGCGGCTTGCACATCATATCGGCTACAACAGCTTTCGCATAACTGTTGTAGGTATAATCGAATAAAGTAGTAAGTTTTTGTAACTCGAGCGAGCTAACTTCGGTCATATGCTAAGGTAAATATTATTGGGCAACGAGTGCTGCCGCCCCTTCAATATTGCCTTTGTATATAATCTTGTCATTCTTTATTACAAATACCGTAGGAAAAACAGCTATTTCAAATTGCTTCATCATGCCATCGCTGGCTACAAACACAGGAAAATTATACTTCTTAAGCCGCTCTATTTTATCAAATGCGATTCCTATGCTATCGCGCTCCCAAGGGATATTGACTGCCGCTATCAAAAAATTACTGTCTGCCTTATGTTGTTGGTAAAGGTTTTCTAATAGCGGAAATTTCTCAAAACAAACAACACAACCGGTGTTCCAGAAATCAAGTATTACGGTTTTACCGTCTAAATTATTCGTTGTAAGTGTATCATTGCGCTCGTTGTAGAAATACCAATTGTCTGGAATACTGGCTTCAATCCTGCTTTTGAAAGTGCCAAAATTGATGTAGTTAAACCAATATTCAGCGCCCGAAAATATGTACCAGAAGATTACCGACAGCACCAGAATGATGCTGAAAGCCTTCACAAATATGCCCGGTCTCTTAGCGGCAAGTACAGCACCGCACCATATACCCAAATAACAGCAAAGCATGTTGAATGCACCAACACTAGGTAATGCGCTATCAATAATGAAAGCAGTAATTAAGATGGCTGTAAAGACTGAAGTAAATAAGATAACCGCAAGCTTGAGGCTCAACACCTTCACACGTATAAAACAGAACGTGGTTAGAGAGAATGCGCAAAAACTAATCAAACAATCCCACAGTAACCATTGGAATCTGATAAGCGTTGTAACAGCAACTAAAAGTAGTGTAGCAAGTACAACGAGGGCTATTTTCTTAATCATGCCGGATAAATCAAAATTTCTATATTTCACGAATATAGCAATTATTCCGGCTTAGATGAAGAAGCCCGGCTACTTCCACTTCTTCAAAATCAAAGAAGAATTAGTACCGCCAAAGCCAAAGGAATTGGACAAAAACGTATCGAAGCCGCGTTGCAATGTCTCAGGCAGCACATTTATTTTGGCGGAGTGCTCATCGGGATTTTCAAAGTTGATATTGGGCGCCATAAATCCATTTTGCATCATCAGCAATGAATAGACTATTTCGCTTGCGCCTGCCATCCAGCATTCGTGTCCGGTCATAGATTTTGTAGAGCTTACCGGCACCTTGCCGCCAAATACTTCAAATATAGCCTCTGCCTCGCTGCCATCGCCTGCCGGTGTGGAGGTGGCATGTGCATTCACATACTCTATTTCCTTTGCATCGATACCGGCATCTTTCAACGCTTTACCTATGGAGCGCACTTGACCATCTACACTCGGGTTGGAGATATGCTCGCCGTTGGAAGAAAATCCATAACCCAATACTTCGGCTATAATAGTAGCGCCACGGGCTTGCGCAGATTCAAGGCTTTCGAGTATTATGCTCGCAGCGCCACCACCCGGCACCAGTCCGTCGCGGTCGCGGTCGAATGGGCGCGAAGCTCTTTCAGGCTCATGCTCCCTTATAGAAAAAGTACCGAGCGCATCAAAATTGGGCATCGAATAATCATTTACCTCTTGCGCACCGCCACAAATAACCCTATCCTGCAATCCATTTTTTATAAACAAATAGCCCATGCCTATTGCATGCGAGCCACTTGCACAAGCCGCACTGATACTGAAGTTGATGCCTTTTAATTTATAAATAGTTGCCAGGTTCATGGTTACGGTAGAGTTCAATACCTGAAATACCGAACCAGAGCCTATCATCATGGTATCTTTCTTTTGCCTCAGTACATCTATGCCATCAATAACTGGTTTGGCAGAGCTATCGTTTCCATACACAATGCCGGTTTCGTTATGCTCGAGAAAATCAAGATCGATGCCTGCCTGCGCCAAAGCCTCTGCTGTAGCCATATAGGCAAATTCTGCCTGCTCAGGCATCATGATGCGCGCACGCCTATCCAGCAGATTTTTCAAATTAGGCCTTTCTACAAAACCCGTCAGCGCAGAGCGGTAGCCCATTGCCTTTCGCTGCGGGTCGAGTATAATACCCGATTTGCCGGCGAATAATGATTGTGCTACGTCCTCTTTATTTTTTCCTAAAGAAGAATAAATGCCTGTTCCAGTAATTACGACTCTTTGCATAGGGGTGGGATTTTCCTGAAAGGAAAAATAAATATCAGTTGGCAAAATTAGAAAAGCTACCGAACATAATCAGGCTTTCGCTAAAAAACTACGGTACTTTTGTTGGCTAAAATTAAAGCTGAACGAATATGCCTTTTATTACGGCACCGTTGATACACAACGGTATTCATTTTTTGCCGACAGGCAGCATTATAGAAATTGCCGCAGACGGTGCGATTCTTGGCATTCACAATCCCGGAACAATAGCCGAAGCGCAGATACAACACTATGAGGGTATTTTGTGTCCGGGCTTTGTAAACGTGCATTGCCATACCGAACTCTCGCACATGCTGGGCAAGATTGAAGAGGGAAATGGACTAGTGCGCTTTTTGCAAAGTGTGATGCTGCAAAGAAATAATTTTTCGGAGGCGGAGAAAAAAGAGGAGATGAGCGCGGCATTTGCCTATATGAAAAGCCAGGGAATAGTGGCAGTGGGCGATATAGCCAATACGGCTGATTCCTTAACCGAACGAAGCACATCAGGGTTGCATGTTCACACTTTTGTTGAAAGTATTGGCTTCACTGAAGAGCGCGCGGAAGAGCGCTTTGCCTGGCCAAAAAAAGTGTACGAACAATACGCTGCGCAAAGCCAGGAACAAGATGTAATGCTGCGCCAGTCCATCGTCCCACATGCACCCTATTCTGTTTCTCCGCAGCTATTTGCTTTAATCAACAAGCATCAAAGTGATAGTATCATCAGCATTCACAATGAAGAGACGCCGGCAGAAAATGAATACTTTCATACCAAGACCGGCTTGATGAAAGAGCTGTATGAAACGTTGAATATTAATGATGATTTTTTTAGCCCTTCGGGCAAATCTTCGTTGCAAACTTACCTGCCTTATCTCTCGCCTGCACATCCACTCATACTCGTGCACAACACCTGCATGAATGAGCAAGATATTGCTGTATTAAAATCCAGCGATAGGGCTATTTCAGTATGCCTTTGTCCCAATGCAAATTGGTACATCGAGCGTAAAATGCCACCTGTTGAAATGCTTGCCGGCAGCGGGTTGAATATTTGTCTGGGTACAGATAGCCTTGCCAGCAACCACCAGCTTTCTATTATGGAAGAAATAAAAACCATACGCTTGCATTTCCCTGCTATCACTATGGAACACTTACTAAAATGGGCAACTTACAACGGTGCGGTTGCATTGCAAATGGACAGCAAAATAGGCTGTATAGAAAAAGGTAAAAGACCTGGTATCATTCAAATAGAGCAGGAGGAAAAGGTAAAGGTATTGTGGTAGTTACTAAAGAAAGTATTTTATTGAAATACCAAAGTCGGTGAATCTGGCATTTAGAAGATTACCGGTAAAGTGACCACTATAAGGCCAATTCTTAGCCTTGTTCGTTGTAATTTTATTTAGGTCCTGACAGAGTAGGAGACCTAATTCTAACTTATGTCTTGGATTTAAATCAAATTGATAAGCTGCTCTGACGATAGCGCCATAATTAAAAGACCGAAATTTATCGCGGTTAGTTCCAGTGTATATTTCTTCATGAACTACGCCTTCCCAACGATCACTAATTGCGGCTGCATACTTCAAGTTCAATCCTGCCGATACTACAAAAACAGATTTGTTGCTGAGCACTATATTGTAATTGACTATTATAGGCACTTCAACATGATGCAGCAGAAAACGCACCGAACCTGAGGAAATAAAGTTGAACTTAGCCCTGTTAAATGAATAGCCAACACCACTTTCAAGGCTAAACCTCTGGCTAATAGGCTGTCGCAAAAATCCTCCTATCCCGAAATTAAGAGAGGGTTGTTGCGTAGCCGCCCATCGTGGACGACTTAAGTCTCTGTACACTACATTTCCCAAATAATTTGCACCTATATCCAGGCTTAGCCCGTAAGTAATCCGTTCTTTTGATTGCGCATTTACCGACAGAGAAAATAGTAAAACCAGCGGCAACAACGCTTTAAGGATAAAATGATTCATAGGTCAAAAAGGGTTTGTAGGAATTACGAATATATGATTTATTATCGCTTCCTGATATACAGAATAAATTAGCCTTCGCTCAAAGTTGAAATGATCTCCTTACAAATAGCTTCTTAACAATACATTGAAACCATGCTCAGCTATGTTGCACTAACTTTAGACCTTTATTCAAAACTAAAATATACCGAAAATGAAAATTGTTTCTCTTTTATTATCTGCAACTATGCTCTTTGCCGGCACCAAAGCCATGGCAGAAGAACACAAGGCTATTGCTATAGGCTCATCTTACCCAAAGGCTAATTACACTACCGAAGATGTAGTTACCGGCAAGCAAATAAAACTGGAAGATGCTGCTACGAGCAAAGGCTTGCTGGTGGTTTTTACCTGCAATACTTGTCCCTTTGTATTGAAGAGTATGCCGCGCATGATTGAAAGCGTGAAAATGGCTCAGGCAGAGGGTTTGGGCATTTTAATCGTAAATTCTAATGAAGCCCAAAGAGCACAGGAAGATGCGCCTGCCGAGATGAAACAATTTGCAAGCGACCATAACTATCCTAATTACGTTGTAGATAAAAATTCGGCACTGGCTGATGCCTTTGGCGCTAACCGCACACCGGAGATTTTCTTATTCAACAAAGACAAAAAACTGGTGTACAAAGGCGCAATGGACGATAATGTGCAAGAGCCTGAAAATGCTGAAGAACTATTTTTGCAAAATGCTGTAAAGGCTATGTTGCAGGGCAAAGAAATTACCCACAACGAAACCAAATCCATAGGTTGCACGATTAAACGTGTAAAGAAATCTTAAGCAAATAGCACACTATTAAAATAGCCGCCTTTCTTGTAGAAAAGGCGGCTATTTTGCTTTTTAGAAAGTCTGTTTTAGTTGGCGTATTCGCTCATGAATTTAATGCGCATCAATTGCAATTGCTCGATCGATACATCACGGTCTTTAAACTCATGGTAGGCGAGATTCAGGTCATCATCTTCTGCACTTCTAAAGAAATCGAAAATATCTTCCTGTTCGTACTCGTCCAGTTGCTCATCCAGGCAATAGCTGATATTTAAGCGTGTGCCGCTCGCTACAATGGTTTCCATCGCCTTCATCAGTTCATCTACACTGATGTCTTTATTCTTGGCAATGGTTTCCAATGGAATTTTCTTATCGATATTCTGAATGATAAATACTTTCAGCCCGCTCTTATTCGCCACGTTCTTCATTACGAAGTCGTCCGGCTTCTCGATATCATTCTCTGTTACATATTTTCCAATCAGCTCTACAAATTTTTTACCGAATTTTATAGCCTTGCCCTTGCTCACGCCCTGTATCTTTTCCAGCTCTTCGAGCGTAGTAGGATAGCTAAGCGCCATATCTTCCAGCGAATTTTCGAGGAAGATTACAAATGGTGGCAGATTCTTTTCTTTCGCGACTTGCTTGCGCAGCGTAATCAACATATCCAGCAATACCGGATCAGCAGCAGCGCCACCACCCGCAGGCACCTGTTCTTCATCTTCATCCGTTTCCAACTCGCGGTACTGATGGTTCAATGCTACTTTTATAGAGAAAGGCTTCTTCAGGAATTTGCGACCGTTGTCGGTAATTTTCAAAAGGCCATATTCTTCTATATCCTTGCGTACAAAGTCTTCCAGCATCATTTGTCTGATGAGCGATTGCCAGAAAGTTTCATCCATTTCCATGATCAACCCTGCACCAAAGGATTTCAGCTTTTCATGTCTGAAAGTTTTTATTTGCGGATTATTACGGCCCAGTACTACATCTACAACATAGTCAATACTGAAGCGTTCATCTACCTCGTTAACCGCATCCAGCACTATTTTCACGCTATCTTTTACATCCAGTTTTTCTTTAGGATTGCAGCAGTTATCGCAGTTGGCGCAGTTTTCAGTTCTATCTATTTCGCCAAAATAGTGCAACAGCTGGCGGCGGCGGCAAGCACCACTTTCTACATAAGCTACTGTTTCGGTAATCAACTGTGCGCCCATTTCGCGCTCGCTCAAAGGCTTGTCGCGCATCAGGTGCTCCAGTTTTTGAACATCTTTGTAAGAGTAGTACAGTACGCATTTACTATCCATACCATCACGACCGGCACGACCCGTTTCCTGATAATAGTTTTCCAATGATTTTGGAATATTATAGTGCATTACAAAGCGTACATCCGGCTTATCGATACCCATACCAAAGGCAATGGTAGCAACGATTACCTCTACATCATCGCAAAGAAATGCATCTTGCCTATCGGCACGTGTACCAGCATCCAGACCCGCATGATAGGCCACGGCTTTAATGCCATTTGCCTCCAGCGTTTTAGCCAGCTCTTCCGTTGTTTTTCTATTAAGGGTATAAATAATACCGCTACGCTGGCGCTGCTGCTTGATATAGCGCACCATGTGCTTGAGCACCTGCGATTTGGAAACCTTGGGTATTATTTCGTAGTAAAGATTAGGACGATTAAACGAAGCCACGAAAATGTTAGCATCTTTAAGATCCAGGTTTTTTACGATATCGTCCTGCACTTTAGGCGTAGCCGTTGCAGTAAGGGCTATAATAGGCAGCTTGGGATTAATTTCGGTAATCATATCGCGCAACTTGCGATACTCCGGCCTAAAATCATGTCCCCACTCTGAGATACAGTGGGCTTCATCTACCGCAACAAAAGATATATTGATGTCAGAGAAAAACTCAATGTTCTCTTTCTTGGTAAGCGTTTCGGGTGCTACATACAGCATTTTGGTTTTACCTTCTAAAAGGTCACTCTTTACCTTGCGTTGCTGTACGCGACTCAGGCTTGAGTTAAGAAAATGCGCAATGTTATCGTCATCGCTATATCCGCGTATCAAATCCACCTGATTTTTCATCAGTGCGATTAGCGGCGAAACAATGATAGCAACGCCTTCACAAATGAGTGCAGGCAGTTGATAGCACAGCGACTTACCGCCACCTGTTGGCATAATGACGAATGTATCTGTACCGGCAAGAATGCTCTTGATTATTTTTTCCTGTTCGCCTTTGAATTTATCAAAGCCAAAATATTTCTGGAGTTCCTTTTTCAGATTCACAGTGGATTTCGTTTTCCCCTTAGCTGCCGCGGCTGCTTCCATATCTTATCAATTTTGTAGTAAAAACATTGCAGAAATAATATGCCAAAAAATGCTTCAAATCGCGTTGCAATGCCGTGCCGGAATAAATAAATTCGTAAAATTCCAATCCCCATAAATTTGGGTTTGCGAATTTACGAAGGTTAAGGTAATAAAAGAAAATAAGCTGTGCAAGATTCTACGGCAAAATATTTTCTAAAAAAATAATTTGTTTAAATATCTAATATACTACTGCGCCAACTGTAATCATCAAGCATTTTAGCGATTGTAATGTGGCTATAATTCATTGCCTTTTGTCAATGTATTATAGCTGTGTTCAATCGTTTGTTAGCTGGTATTACCGTCATAAATGAATGCTGTAAATGCGCTATTTATTCGCTTCGCAAAAAAAAGCTGCCTTAATTTCATTCGCAATCATTAAAATTTATCTTTGCGTCCGAGCCAAAATAGGCATTACAGATACTCTTTTTTAAATAATAATGAAACATTTACCTAATATTCTCACGCTGGCCAATCTGGTATTTGGCTGTATCGCCATTACTTATGCTTTGTCTGCCCGTCCATTTTTCATGGCTACACCCGAGGGCGACATTGCAGTTTTGGGCATGGAGCAGCTATATATAGCCAGCCTTTTTATAGGTCTTGCTGCTGTGATGGACTTGCTGGATGGCTTGGCTGCGCGTGCTTTAAATGCTTTTTCGCCTATCGGCAAAGACCTTGATTCTTTGGCAGACGTGGTATCCTTTGGCGCAGCGCCTTCTATGATTTTATTTCAATTGCTTTGGCGCTCTTATATGCAGGAGCCTGGTGCGATGGATACTCCCATGATTTTGATGGCACCAGCTTTTCTAATAGCCTGCTTTGCTGCCTTGCGCTTAGCTCGTTTCAACCAAACATCCAGCGAGCAAAAGGCTTGGTTTATAGGCATGCCGGTACCGGCAACGGGATTAATAGTTGCTTCTTTGCCACTTGTAATTTTTTACAGCAATAATAGCATCGGTGCTTTTTTTGAAAGCCGCTGGGTGCTGTATGGCATTATAGCCTTGCTGTGCTGGCTGATGGTAAGCAAAGTAAAATTTCTGAAATGGATGGCACCGGGTAAAGGCATCGCGGCGTGGTGGCCGCATATTATTATGGTGATTGCTGCAATTGCAGGCGGTGCACTCATCCAATTTGCAGCTATTCCACTGGTATTTTTATTGTACATCATTTTTTCTATGATATACAAATACCCTACATCGGCAAAGGTATCTGCTCAATAATCTATTTTAAAAACAGGCATGAAATTATACCTTGTACCTACCCCAATTGGTAATCTTGGAGATATTACGCTTCGGGCGCTCGAAGTATTGAAACAGGCAGATGCTATCTTGTGCGAGGACACGCGCACCAGCGGAAATCTGCTAAAACATTATCAGATACAAAAGCCGCTGTACGCCTATCATCAACACAATGAACATCGGGTGCTGGAGCAAATGATTACCCATATACAAGCAGGAAAAACACTGGCATTGCTTACTGATGCAGGTACACCGGGTATTTCGGACCCTGGTTTTTTGTTGCTGCGCGAATGTGTAAAAAATGATATTCCGGTGGAATGCCTGCCGGGTGCTACCGCTTTTGTTCCGGCGCTGGTGCAAAGTGCCATACCTACCAATAGCTTTGTGTTTGAAGGCTTTTTGCCTTTGAAAAAAGGCCGCAAAACCAAGATGGAACAACTGGCTGAAGAAGAGCGTACGATTATCCTCTACGAATCTCCACATAGACTTACCAAAACGCTGGAAGAGCTAAAACAATATTTTGGCGAAGACAGACAAGCCGCAGTTTGCCGCGAGCTTACCAAGATGTTTGAAGAAACAAAGCGTGATACACTTGCAGGCCTTGCTACCTATTATGCGGCACACGCGGCCAAAGGCGAAATAGTGATGGTAATTTCGGGCAAAAAGTAGCCGGGCAGTTTTCAAAAAATGACAAACGTATTACAATGCGCTATAGCACAATAGAGGCTATGCCTGTAATAACCCGTTATCTTTGCCATCAGAAAAAAAATTGAAGGAGCCATGTCGAAAAAAGACCCTAAAGCTACATTACTGATTGTGGAAGATGAGGAGAGCCTGCGGGAAACCCTGATGCTGAACCTGGAGCTGGAAGGCTACGAAGTAACAGCTGTAGACAATGGCGTAGGCGCGCTTGCTGCGGTAAAGGCTGAATATTTTGACCTGATAATACTGGATATAATGCTGCCGGAAATGGATGGCATTACGGTATGCGAAAATATACGCGTGCAAAACAACGATGTGCCTATTCTTTTCCTCTCTGCAAAAAACTCAGGCGCAGACCGCATCGCAGGCCTGAAAATGGGCGGCGACGACTACATGTCAAAGCCTTTTAACCTTGAGGAACTGCTGCTACGTGTAGAAAAACTGATTACTAAAAATAAGCGCCTGAAAGACAGAAGTACCGCACCGGATACTTATACATTTGGCCGCTGCAAAATAGACTTTACCGGCCAGCAAGGCAAGGATAAAGACGGTAAGGTAATTGAGTTTAGCAAGAGGGAAATTGCGCTACTAAAATTGCTGGTAGAGCATAAAGGCGAAGTAGTATCGCGCGAGCATATATTGCAGGCGGTGTGGGGCTATAATGTGTACCCTACTACGCGCACGATTGATAATTTCATTCTTAACTTTCGTAAGTACTTCGAAAAAGATACCCGTAACCCCCGCCACTTTCATTCTGTGCGCGGTGTAGGCTACAAGTTTACTGAATAAAAATTTGCATTTTTAATTTCGTTGATTATCTTTAACGGTTCAAAGAAGAGAAAAAATGCAGCGTAAATTTTACTCACTGATACTGTTGGCAGCTACTGCGTTTGTAACATCCTGCAACCCGGATAAAGACTGGGTGGAGGCAACTATTATCGACACGCAGGATATTACATTTGAAGGTTGCGGCTATGTACTGGAACTTCCCAACTCTGAATTGCTGAAGCCGATACACCTGGACTCAAGATATCAGCACGATGGCATTAGCGTAAAAGTCCAGTACAAGCATACCGGCGTGCAGGATACATGCCGCTTTGGTACTATTATCTACGACATGATTAATGTGCAGAATATTAAATTAAATCAGTAACAATATTAGCGCAGTCATTTAACTACCAAGCGAGGTCTTCATCAGGCCGCTCGGTTTTAAATCGCTTTCGTGATACAATTTTTTCCAGTTGCCGTTCGTATATCAGAACGGCAATTTTTTTTGGCACCTCGCTGCGCGTGGCCATTGCCTGCTTTATGTTGCGCTCTGAAATATCTAACCTGTAAAGCAGCGAAAATAGTCGCCCGCTATTTTCATTCAACAAATGTGCCACACGAAGTGACAGTGCATTGATAATAGCATCGCGCGAAACAACTCCCGCAAGTTCCAGTTTAAAATTCCTTTGTAAGGCTGATTGTAATTCTATTTCGGGATCCATGAATATTATTCTTTTGCACTATTCTTTTAACTGCTAATTGTCCAACTCTTTTCTATGCTCCATTCTTTCTTTAGCTTCTATCAATAGGGAATGAAGTTTTTGTTCCAATTCCTTTTTAGTAGGCAGTTCCGGCCAATATTCAGCCACCATAATACCGTCTTTGTGCATCTCCAAAAGTTCAATTTGTTCGTTGCTTTTGCCGGCACAAAGTATCAGTCCAATCGGGCTATTTTCGTCAGGTTGCTTTTCGTATTTGTCCAGCCATTTTAGGTACAGTTCCATCTGCCCTTTGTGACTGGGTTGAAATTCGCCCAGCTTTAGTTCAATAGCTACTAAGCGCTTCAATTTTCGATGATAAAATAGCAGGTCGAGGTAGAAATCTTTGCCGTCTAAAATAATCCGTTTCTGGCGCTCTACAAAGGCAAAGCCTTTGCCTAATTCTAAAATGAAAAGTTCCAATTCTTTAATAATAGCACCCTCGATATCATTTTCAAGATAGCCATCTTTTAAGCCTAAGAAGTCCAAAAAATACGGGTCTTTAAAAGTATTTCGAATGTCCTGTAATTCGCTATGGGATTGCATGTTGGCTATTTCGCTGCGCTCGTATGCTTTGCGTTCTATCTGGTATTTTGTTTCTCTCACCGACCATCTTTCTTCAGCAATTTTCTCAGCATAATACATCCTTTGCTCTATGCTTTTCATTGGAAAAAGCTCGATAAAGTGCGTCCAGCTTAATTGTGTCATCAGTGATGTCACAATTTGGATATCGGCAAATATATCAGCAAACTGCATCATTCGCCTAACATTTCTAAGCGTAAAGCTTTTCCCATATTGCTTCTCAAGTTCTTTAGAGATATTGGCAACAATTTCCTTGCCATACTCCGCACGCTCTTTATTCAACACATGCTCATTTATCTTCTTGCCCACATGCCAATAGGTAAGCGTCAGCACACTGTTTACTTGCGCTACCACTTGTTGTTTACCTTGTTCTATTATCTGCGCAAGGTTATTAAAAAGGCTTTTGTCTATTTCCTGGCTCATATAAGTAATACGCTGCTTATAGTAAAAATTCAATAGCTAAGTTCGTAAAATTTTCTCTGGCAAATAAACGAATGGCTACAAAAGAAAATGGACCACTTCTATTGAAGCAGCCCATGTATCAAATACTTATTTACCTATTCATTAATTGCTTTCAGTACTATATTTTTCACTTCCGAAATATGCACCCTTTCCTGAACCATGGTATCGCGGTAGCGAATGGTTACGGTTTGGTCTTCTTTACTTTGGTGGTCGATGGTTACGCAGAACGGTGTACCTATAGCATCCATGCGGCGATAGCGTTTACCAATCGCATCTTTTTCTTCGTAGAAACATTTAAAATGTTGTCTACATTCATCCATCAATTCACGTGCTACCTCTGGCAAACCATCTTTTTTCATCAAAGGCAAAATAGCCAATTTTATAGGTGCCAGCTTAGGAATGAATTTCATTACCACACGGCTGTCTTGCTTTTCTGCCGTGCTTAAATCTTCTTCCACATAAGCCTCACTCATCAGCATCAATACCGTTCTGTCAAGACCAATGGAAGTCTCGATAACGTAGGGAATATAGTTGCCATAGGCCTTTCCCGTTTCCGGGTCTATATCGGCATCAAAGTATTGTTGCTTCTTTTTGCTGTATTGCTGATGTTGCGTAAGGTCAAAGTCTGTACGGCTATGAATACCCTCCAACTCTTTAAAGCCCATAGGGAAATTGTACTCGATATCGCAAGCGGCATCAGCATAGTGCGCCAACTTAACATGATCGTGAAAGCGATAGCTTTCAGCAGGAATACCAAGCGTAGCATGCCATTTCATACGCTCTGTCTTCCAATATTCATACCATTCTTTTTGCGAACCAGGACGAACAAAAAACTGCATTTCCATTTGCTCAAATTCACGCATACGGAAGATAAAGCCACGCGCTACAATCTCATTACGAAATGCTTTACCAACCTGCGCTATACCAAAAGGTATTTTCATACGGCCGGTCTTCTGCACGTTTAGAAAGTTTACAAAAATACCCTGAGCCGTTTCCGGACGCAGGTATATTGTATTGCTTTCCTCCGCTACAGAACCTACTTCGGTAGAGAACATAAGGTTGAACTGACGCACATCCGTCCAGTTAACCGTGCCGCTTACCGCACATTTTATTTTGTTACTGTCAATTAAAGATTTCAAACCAGCGAAGTCATCGGCAGCAATCAGTTTATCCATTTCTGCAAGCAGCGCATCGCCTTGTTCTTTATTCAACGTTTCTGCAAAACCCTCGATCAAATGATCCACACGATAGCGCTTTTTGCTATCCTTATTGTCGATCATCGGGTCGCTGAAATTATCAACGTGGCCACTGGCTTTCCACACTGTTGGGTGCATGAAAATAGACGCATCAATACCCACAATGTTTTGTTCGTTCATCTGCGTCATCCAGCGCCACCAATAGTCGCGCACGTTGCGCTTCAGCTCCACGCCCCATTGACCGTAATCATATACCGCACCCAAACCATCATATATTTCGCTGGAAGGAAATACAAAACCATATTCTTTCGCATGGCCAATGATGGCCTGTAATTTATTTTCGTTTGCCATAATAAGGGTGCAAAGATAATATTCTATTCTTTATACAAAGTACGGCGTGATGTATGTAAACTAAAACATTAGCTCTATTCTTAAATACAAAAAAGAAACAGAAGTCAATAAAATTTATATATTCGTAATGCAATCGCAAACCATCAACCAATAGTACCGCGCGCTTACTATTTTTAAAGCATGAGCCGCGACCATCTATTTCATAAAAATGAAGTAAGAAAATACCCATTTCTATTACTGCTCGCACCGTTGGCAGCAGGTATATTGGTGCAGTCATCCTTTGCGCAAAACATATCGATAATAGTGTGGATGATAATGCTGGCAATCTTCTTGTTTGCGGCCTATATATCTCACAAAAAATCTGCTACTTCAACGTTTGCAATATACTTGCGAAGCGGTCTGCTGGGATTAGCTATATTCTCTTTAGGCTGCACGTTGGCCTATTATCAAGATATAAAAAATAGTAAAGCATGGTACGGCAATACACTTGCTGAAGCTGAGGCCATAAAGCTGACTGTGACTGGAACACCACAACCTAAAGAACGTAGCAACTACATACCTGTAACTGTAAACGCTATAAAGCTTAAAGACGGATGGAGCAAGGCGCAGGGCGAACTTAAACTCTATTTATACAAAACGGAAACCGCACTTGATATAAAGCCCGGAGATGGTATCATCATCAACGCCACAAGCCTTGTGAGAATCAAAAACTCCGGCAATCCATTCGCATTCAACTATGCTGATTACGCTGCCCGACAGGGGCTCTATTATCAAGCTTTCTGTGCGGTGGACGATATTCAGATATTAAATGGGCAAAGTGAAACAAAGCCGCCCATATTATCTGCGCTACGAAGCGACTTAATCAGGCGTATTCGACACAACATCAAAGACAGCACTACAGCGGCTTTGGTAGAAGCCACCATGCTTAATGAAAGAGCTATGCTCGATGAGCAACTATGGCAAGCTTATGCCACAACGGGTATTGTTCATATTATAGCTATCTCAGGTATGCACGTCACTATTCTCTTTCAGATTTTGCTATTCTTTCTGTTATGGATTAAAAATAAAAAGCTGGAATGGATAAAGTATTTCATTGCTATTCCATTAGTGTGGTTTTATATTTTGCTAACGGGTTTTCCGGCGAGTGCTGTGCGTGCCGGCGCTATGTTTACGCTATTGGCATTCGGTATCAAACTAAATAGAGAAACCAATTCTATCAACATACTCTTGGCCTCAGCATTTATATTGCTTTGCTATAACCCTTACTGGATATACGATACAGGCTTTCAGCTTTCATTTGTTGCTGTATTGTCTATCCTTATTTTCTATCCTATAATCAGTCGAAATTTTTATTTCAAAAACAAAATAGCCCGATTCCTCTGGAACACATTTTCGGTTAGCCTCGCTGCACAAATACTCACCTTTCCATTAGGCATCTACTATTTTCATCAGTTTCCATTATGGGTATTAATAGCCAATATTCCAGCAACAATATTCAGTACAGTAATGATGATAGGTTCTTTGCTGGTATTGGTTCTTAGCTTGTTTGTAGATTGCATTTGGCTGGGTAATATCCTCTCCTGGATTACTGGCATTTTCCATCATTTCATAAAATTATTAGCACAAGTAACACCAGCTTACTTTCGGGAAATTTATACCGATGCTGTTACATTCTGGCTCTTGATGACTGCCGCTACTGTTGTTGCGCTTGCACTCATCAGAAAGAAGAAATTTTACATCACAATCTCTTCTATCGCTTTGCTGGCTTTGCTTACAGAATACATGCTATTGCAATACAAAGCCAAAGATGGTAAACGCCTGATTGTTTATAACACATCGAGGCATAGCACAATCGACTATTTCGAGCAACAAGTAGTTACTCATTACAAAATAGAAAAAGATTCGCTTGACAGGAAAACGTATAACTATGTGCTATTGCCTGCAAGGCTTGGCTACAGGGCATCTCAGGAAAAACAAACTCAGACAAGTAACATTACTCAGTGGACAGTCAATGGTAAAAAAGCCATCTTTCTACAAAATGATTCTCTGCTTGATGCTCATCAAAACCTAAAAACTGACTATCTAATCTTGAGTAATAATTGCGACTACAATCCTCGCTTATGGCACGATACTTTTCTACCAAACAAAATAATACTTGACGGCAGCTTGCCGCGCTGGAAAGCGATTAAATGGAAAGAGCAGTTAAGTCATCTAAATGTTCCGGTACATTGGGTGCAAGAGGATGGCGCCTGGATACTGGAATAAAAATTACATTATCATAAACTTATCCGCATCGTCCAAAAACGGAAATTGATCTCTGATTTTTTGCAATTCTTCTTTATGAAAAGTATAGGTAAAAACAGCTTCTTCATCTGCCTGCTGCCATACTATATTTCCCAAAGGGTCTATAACACTGCTGTCGCCGCTATGGTAAATATCGTTACCGTCATTGCCCACCCTATTCACACCTAACACATAGCTTTGATTCTCGATAGCGCGTGCTTGCAGCAATGCTTTCCAAGGCAGGCTGCGTCGTTCGGGCCAGCTTGCAACGTATATCAGCATATCGTAAGGCGCATCAGCAGCTTGTCTGGACCAAACAGGAAAACGCAAATCGTAACAAACCTGCAAACAAATTTTCCAGCCATTTACCTGCACAATCAGGCGCTTTTCGCCAGGCGTATAATGCTTGTCTTCGCCGGCGTAGCCGAATAGATGCCTTTTGTCGTAATGATAAAATGTTCCATTAGGCAGCATCCAAATCAAACGATTGTAATAACTACCCTCTTCTTCTATAATAATGCTTCCAGTAATAATTTTTCGATAGCGAATAGCCGTCGACTTCAACCATTGCATCGTGCTACCATCCATCGTCTCCGCCAGCTCTTTAGGCTTCATACTAAAACCCGTACTGAACATTTCGGGTAATACAACCACATGCGTTTCCTTAGGCAGACCAGCTATTTTCTCTTCAAATTGTTGAAGATTTTTTGCTTTGTCCTCCCAAAATAAATTGCTTTGGATAAGACTGATAGTTACTGACATAGTGTTGAGTAATGTATTGGTTTTTGGGTTTTGGGTATTGAATAGTAACTTAAAAAGCTTTATTTTGCCTTTTGCCTTTTGACTTTTGACTTTTGACTTTTGACTTTTGACTTTTGACTTTTGACTTTTGACTTTTGACTTCTATCTTACTTCTCTCTTTTTGCAAAGAAAGAAATCATCCTGCCAACATTAAACAAGCTTAGAAATCGCTGCTTAAAAGGCACTTTGCTTTTAACCTGTTTGGTAAATGCAGGTTGCAGTTGCAGCAACGTTTGTTCCTCTTGCTGATTAAGCGTTTGATCTGCATATTTCAATTTCAAATACACATTCATAAAGCCAGCAAATTGTGTTCCAAACATGCTATCGCTATTTTGTGCATGTTGGTAAGCTGTAGTATTCGCTCCTTGGCCATAGCCTAATTGATGGAGGTAATACATTGCCCAACGGTACGCCAGGTAGGCCTTTTGCTTGACATTCTTGGCGCCGTTGTACCTAATTCTATAAATAGCCAACACTATTCGCGGCAGCAAAAATATCATTAGCAAGATAGACAACAATGCAGCAAGAGCGATGACAATAATCTTCATCCAAGGTATGGGCTGTTCGCTATCTTTCTTAGTTGCGGCTACCTGTTTCTTTTCTTCGTCATTCAACTTTACATGCAACTCATCTATCGGTGCAGGGTCCGGAAACCTTTTTATCAGGCTGGCGCCAGCTTCGTTTTCGGTTGCGTTCAGGTTTTTAAATGCCTCTGCAAATGAAACTGCGGTAGCACTGTCGCCTATTTTCAATTGATTAATAGCAATTGCTGCGCTATCCTTTTTAATTGTTGCAACAGATAAGTCCATTGCCATTTGTTCACTACTTGCAAATTTATATTCAGTATCGTGGTATACCATTCGGGACAGGCTCATGCGAATACTTTTTTTCAGAGTATCAACCGATGCAATCACACCATCTGCTGCCAGATAGGCTTTCGGCGGTTGCATAGGCGGTGTACCATCAGGCTGCGAGCTCTCGCGTGCATCATCATTGCCTACGGTTGTGTCAAAGTCGAGCCAGCCGTAACCAGGAAAATAAACCTGCACCCAGGCATGCGCCTGATCTGCGTAGTACCAATACCAGCCTTTGTTTTTATTGCTTCTATCCTGCGTAAGAAAGCCAACGGTAATGCGCGACGGAATACCCAGAGAGCGCAACATAAATAGCGTAGCGCCGGCATAATAGGCACAATAGCCTTTTCTATTTTCAAATAGGAAATAGAGCAGGCGCGAAGCATTGGGTATATCAGGAATGCCGGGATTATCGGTGTATTTGAACAAAGGCTCGCCATTATCATCATTCGACAAAAAATAATCGCGAATAGCCAGCACCTTATCTACCGGCGTTACTTTGTCTTTTGTAAGCTGTTGTGCCAATGTTTTTATCTGACCATACTTTGCCTCCGAGGGCATAAATGTATAATAGCGCATCAACTTATTGTCGACGTTATTATAGTCTTTTACAGCACGCAATGCTTCAAACCGTTGCTCCTGAAAAGCCCGCGCAGCAGGGTCTTCAATGTTATAAACGAAGTAGGCGCTATTTAATTCTGAGATATAACTTTTAGCGCGATAAGCAGATTTGAACTCTGCCTGAAAATCTTTTTCAATCGCAATAGGCTGAATGAAAAAAGCGGTACTGGGCGCGACAAAAGTCGCAGGCGAAAGCGATTTTTTATACACCTCTATTTCTACTGTACGTCTGTGTTTTTCTGTAAGCGCATAGCGCAAAACGCTGCTGTCGGTTTTGGTAAAATAAAGTGGAACTTTAGCCGGGTTAGGTTCAAATAAATCATTGGCGGGAAGTATCGAATCGCGCTCAAAAGTCTCGCTTAGCGTATCAAACTTGGAATAATAAAACGCAGTAAGATATAGCGGATTGGGGATATCAGAATCCGGAAAAAAATTGTCGATATGCGCTGCAAATAACAGCTCATTATTACGGTTAAGATTGCCACGCAAACGGGTATACTGTTCCAGGTCGAACGTGCCGTCTTTATTCTTTTTCAGCATACTATTTTCGCCCGATTGCGCACCTCCACCAAACTCCTGCAACGTATTTTTGATATCATCTTGGAGGTACCAGATAACACCACCCAGCAGCAATATACTCATGCCTCCAAAGAGCGCCAGCCTGCGACCTAAAAACCACCAAAACTGTTGTGACTTGTCCTGATAATTGCGAATAAGCTCCGCAGCAAAAATGATGTAAACCGAGTACAACACTACAGGACCAAATATAGCCGCCCAACGCAATAACAGTTCATCATTGGTATCGCCTGCTATCAATGTGCTTTGCTTCGCTATTAACAATACACACGACACCAAAAAAGTAACCGCTATGAAGACAGAGAAAAACCGCAAGCGCACGAAACCCCAGCCCATCAACCATCCCGAAATAAACGTGATGGAAAATACCCTAAACTGGTTGGCAATAAAGAAAGCGTCTATATCGCCCGTTGCCGTAGCATCTATTCCTTTATAAATAGCCTGAAAGATGATAACGAGTATAATAAAGGCAGGCAAAAACCGAAACCGAAAACTGTAGAACACAGCACCGGCAAGCATTCCGGCAGCTACATAAGCTGTTTGCAACCAATGCTGCTCGCGCAGTAAGGAGTAATATTGGTTGGCATTCCAGAGTATAAAATAGCACACCACCAAGGTAGGCAACAGCAGGAAAATAATCTTTGCCAGCAGTTCATTTACCGGGGTTGCTCGTTGAATCCGCATAGTAAACAAAAGTAACACTCCATCAAATACGGTAAAAATAAAAATTCCCCAAAAAGTAACGTAGTTACCTCTCGGGGAATCGAGCATTTAAGCTAACAATTCAACTAACAACCATCTTTACGGTCTATGTATAAAAAACCAAATATCTATTTTCGTAAACCAGCTACCAGCGTTGCTTTCACTGTTTCTAAAACAAATGTAATGCGGCTTTTTATCTCATCAAAACACCGTAAAGCCTTTTGTCCATTAACTACTATGTTTTGTCCATGAACGGCATAAGCTGCGTTTTATAAAGCTTTATTGATGTATGTAAATACCTGAAAGCAGATAGCGATTGGGTCAGCAGCTATCATCAATAGCCATATTTCTCTTTCCAGCACTGACGCAAATACTCCCTGATGCGCTGCTCGCTTGCGTTATCGCCCGGCTCATACAGTTTTGTTCCTGCTATTTTCGCAGGCAAAAATTCCTGATGGACAAAGCTATTTTCGTAGCTGTGTGCATATTGATAATCTTTGCCGTAGCCAATATCTTTCATCAACTTGGTAGGCGCGTTGCGTATATGCAAGGGTACAGACAAGTCGCCTGTTTGCCGCACCAAATCCTGTGCATGATTAATAGCCATATAGGCCGCATTGCTTTTTACAGATGAAGCAAGATAAGTTACCAATTGCGACAAAATAATTCTGCACTCGGGATAGCCAATAACTGTTACAGCCTGAAAGGTAGAAGTAGCCAGCAGCAAGGCGTTGGGGTTAGCATTACCAATATCTTCGCTGGCTAATATCAGCAACCTGCGCGCTATAAATTTAGGGTCTTCGCCACCCTCGATCATTCGGGCAAGATAATAGACTGCTGCGTTTGGGTCGCTGCCACGAATAGACTTGATAAAAGCCGAAATGATATCGTAATGTTGCTCGCCGGTTTTATCGTAGAGCGCCATCTTTTTTTGCACTATTTGCTGCACTATTTCATTTGTGATCTGCTTACTATTTTGCGGAATCGAACTTACCACCAGCTCTAGCACATTCAGCATACGCCTGCCGTCACCACCGCTTAATTTTATTAATGCATCCCACTCTTCGATAGAAACAGATTGCTCGCGCAGCCAGGCGTCGCGTTGTAAAGCCTGCATCACTATATCTTTCAAATCCTGTTCTGTAAAGGCTTCCAGTATGTATACCTGACACCGACTGAGCAATGCGCTAATCACTTCAAACGATGGGTTCTCGGTAGTGGCACCTATTAATGTAATAATGCCCTTTTCTACGGCACCCAGCAGGCTATCTTGTTGCGCTTTATTGAAGCGATGAATCTCATCGATAAATAGCAGTGCCTTTCCTGCTTTTTTTGATAAATCTATTACCGCACGTACATCTTTTACACCGCTTTCGATTGCACTAAGGCTAAAGAATGGGAGGCCTGCATGGTGAGCTATTATTTGTGCCAACGTAGTTTTACCTACACCCGGTGGCCCCCAGAATATAATCGAATGTGGCTGGCTATGCTCTATCATCTGGCGCAGCACTTTGCCTGGGCCTACCAAATGCTGTTGACCAATAAAATCGGCCAGCGTGGTGGGACGCATACGCTCGGCCAGAGGTATATTTTTGTTGACGACGCTCAATTTTTTTCTTCTGTTTATTGATTACTTTTGAACTGTAAAGTTGCACTATTAAGTATAAATATAGCAGTATGAAAAAAATTTTAGCAATTGCAGTCGCCGTTCTTACCATTGGCATTGCGGGCGCACAGCAAGTACGCAGCCCTTACAAAACCGTCGGTGCTGCATTACCATCACTGCGCATTGTAGACCGAAGTATGCAACCACATACCGAAGCCGAAATCAATAAGAAAAATCATTCTTTTGTAGTGATGTTCAATCCTACATGTCATCATTGCATTGACGTGGCAAAGATGTTTGGCACGCATAAAAAAGACTTCAGAAAAAATACCATTTTCTTTGTAGCCGCTGCCGATATGATGCCCTACATGGATCATTTTTACAAAGAGACCGGCGCTGCCGAATTTGACAATATTACAATAGGCGTTGATAGCTCCAGCATCATTACTAATTTGTATAAATACGGTAATCTGCCGCAGATAAATATCTACGATAAAAACAAAAAACTAGTGCGCATCTTTAGTGGCGAAACGCCATTGGACTCGCTGTTGCAATACGCGAATTAGGTGATACCACACAGATCTTCATGATGATTATGATTTTCCATCTGCTTGTGTGGCAACGCTAATCATGGACTTAGTTTGTCATAATTACTGTGTCATCCTGAGCGACGACGAAGAATAATTCACTCCGTCTGTCGACAAAATGAAAAATGGCGAGGGTCTTCAAAGCCCTCGCCATTCAAATTCAATTAAGTATGAACTACTACAACGTATACAAATACTGCAATAAAGTTTGCCCTACTGCTTTCAATGTGTTGCGGTCGATTACGTCCATGTTATCGTTGTGGGTGTGCCAGTGCGGTACGAAGCCCGTAGAGGAGCCTTGCGGCAAATTGATGATATCGATGGTGGGTATTTTAGTGATTTCGTTTACAGGCACATGATCGTCGGTAATACCGCCACCATTCTCATATACAAAATATTTGCCGTAACCCGCATCAGCAGCGGCTTGCCACACTTGCACCAATACATTGCGCGCGTATTGCTGCGAGTTGGCCTCTATCGGGAAGCGTGCATCTCTTGCGCCAACCATATCCAGCAGAATACCTGCCTCGGCTGTATAGCCCGCTACATGCGGATTGTGCGCCCAATACTGTGTACCCAAGCAATAGGAATCTTCCCCCCACTCTGATTTACCCCAGTCTTCAACATCTACCATTAAAATATCAACGCCAACATCCGCAGGTAAGTTTTTCTCTTTAATAGCACGTGATAGCTCTATCAATACGCCCACGCCGCTTGCGCCATCATCGGCAGCAACAATAGGTTTGTCTTTATTTACAGCATCTCTGTCTGCCCAGGGGCGGCTATCCCAATGCGCCAGCATCAACACACGGCGCTTTGCAGCAGGATTAATAGCACCTATAATATTGATGCAACGCAGTTTTGTTTTACCATCACCGGCAGTAACGGTAGTCTGCTGACGATACACGGTATCGCAATAATTTTTTAGTTGAGCCTGCATCCAGTCTGCACATTTCAACTGCGCTTCGGTGCCCGGTACGCGCGGACCAAAACCTACCTGCGTAGCGATATGCGCATAGGCCGAATCGGCGTTGAAAGCAGGTGCGTTACTCTTAACAGGCGCATCAGCAACTGTGGTATTATTATCTACGGTTTGCGGCTGGTCTGC
>PJTT01000417.1_pt1 | contig 35338 bp, 42 predicted proteins | sample 1512261 | NCBI WGS metagenome assembly PJTT01 (sample SAMN08177685, study PRJNA422409) | Soil metagenome, whole genome shotgun sequencing project. | isolation source: Soil (2) enriched on wood chips | place: USA: Madison | collected 2015-01-15
CTATTTGAGCCTGGCTATCAATAGTCGTAAAAATAATGGTGAGCAACAATGCGGTGTTTCGTAAAATAGGTTTCATTATTATTGGTTTTAATGATGAAACAAATTTCAACATGCTGATGCAGTCTGGTAAAGGGGTAAATATGCATTTAATAAAATAGGGGAATACCCCGATATAGGAGGATTGCACCAGAATCGAAAACAAATCAAAGTAATGTCATGGCTTCACTCTGGTAACTTTAGTTAAGCAACCTGTAAGTCTGTTTCAGTCCTCAAGGCCCGGCTTTAAAGGAATCGACTCCCTGTTTTACGTTTATTCGGTTGGCAGGTGCGCAATCAATCCGGGCTTTTTATTGTAACTTTAAATTCAGAATCTGGTCTTTATCAGGAATATGATTTTTGCGGTCTTGCTCATTATTGTTGTACTAAGCGTACTTTACGCCATTTGGCGTAAGAATAAGCATGTACGTTTGCTTATGGAGGAGTACGAACGTGCATTACAGGGCAGTGATAAAAAGCTGGCCCTAATTGCCGGCAGGAAATACTATCAGGCTTTAAGGGGTTATAAAACTATTCTGCACTGGATGAGCTGGAATTGATGAAAGCAATTGACGCGATGAAAGGTCATCGTCAATAACCTCTTCGTTAACAAGCAAAGTATCCCTTACGCTCATTTTTTTCTAAAAAGCAATAATTCCCTTTGCAATATGTATTTACAGGCCTCAGTGAATTTACAAGGCTATTTACTGCTCATCCTCCCGAATGAATCCTGGATAGACTTTCTGAGTATCTCTTTAGTTTTGTACATTGTAGAAATATCGGGATTTATTGGATTCGCCATCAAGCCTGGTTGGACTACTAAGTGGTTAAGACATATAGGCCTGGTAGCAATGTTGATTGCTGCAGTTTCCGTCATTATGATTGCCCGTACTTTTATAGCTCCTGGCTCGGTGTTTACAAAAATGACCTTTTGGAATTTAGTGGCCATTCTATGTCTTGCGGGCAATGGATTGGCCGGCTTGTGGCTATTCCTAAAGGGAAAAACCATGGAGGACAATAGCGGTTAAAGCGTTCGCCACATTATTAATTATTGATTAATTTCTTTGTACTTAAATATGGAATTATTTATTCTGTTTTCTATCCTTATTTCCCTTGCAGCTGCGTTCTCCTATATAAACGTTAGGTTCTTCAAACTGCCTTCCGGCATAAGCCTTATGTTAATGGGCGCACTGGTCGCCATAGGCGTTATTCTTACTGGTTATTTCTCTATAGGCTTTACAGCCTTGGTGCAGGAAAAACTGCAATTAATAGACTTTTCCGAATTTCTTTTAGGTATCCTGCTGAGTTTTTTGCTGTTTGCCGGTTCTCTTCACATGAATGTAGGTGATTTAAAAAAATCGGCGAAATTCATCATTAGCTTTGCGACCTTAGGAACACTGATATCAACCTTTCTGGTCGGCATCGCTCTGTTTTATCTGTTATCTTTAATAGGGCTTCCTGTACCTTTTATTTATTGCCTGATATTTGGAGCATTGATTTCACCCACTGATCCGATTGCGGTGATGAGTCTTCTAAAAAAAGCCAATCTGCCCAAATCGATAGAAACAAACATCGTGGGTGAATCACTCTTTAATGATGGCATAGGCGTTGTGATATTTGCAACCCTGCTTAAAGTAGCATCCGTAGGTATTGAACATTTCGGAGCGGTGGACATCGGCCTCCTTTTTTTACAGGAAGCCGTAGGCGGCATAGTGGCCGGCCTGGTAATCGGTATAGTAGGATACAAACTCATGAAATCAATAGACCATTTCCAGACAGAAATCTTAATTTCTCTGGCAATGGTTATGGGGGGATACAGTTTATGTCATTATCTCCACGTGTCAGGCCCCCTTGCTATGGTTGTCGCGGGAATAATGACGGGTAACAGAGGACATAAACTGGCTATGAGTGATGTTACCAGAGATTATCTCGGAAAATTCTGGGAGGTAACCGACGAAATATTAAATGCTATATTGTTTATGCTGATTGGGCTGGAGATCGTTATCGTACAGTTCAACTGGGGTTATATAACAGCTGGGTTACTCGCTTTAGTATTGTGCGTCCTTGCCCGATTCATTTCGCTATTCCTGCCGGCCTTCTTGCTGGGCTTTAAAAAAGAACTGGGTAATAAAACTCTTTATATTATGACCTGGGGTGGTTTACGCGGGGGCATTTCTATTGCACTGGCACTCTCGCTACCAGCTAGCCCTTTTAAGGATGTACTGGTTTCCATAACCTTCGTGGTTGTGCTGCTTTCTATTCTGCTACAAGGTTTTTCTATTGAAAAGCTCATCAAAAAACTGACAAACCCGTAACTCATGTCTGTTTGTATTTTTTTTGGGAAATCATCAAGGCACCACTAGCCTTAAGCTGTCTGCTTCCAATCTGCTTTTCAGCCAGCCTTGCAGCTTCTGCCGATCAGATGCCCTGATGTTTCTTTTAAATCCTGCGACGACTAACGTAATCGTGTCCGACGGAAGCGTGTCCATCCTCTGGATAGCTACATTCGTCGCAGTATAATAATCGATGTCCGGATAAAGAGCCTTTAGCTCTTTGCTGATATCAGGATAGGTCTTTTCCATTTTAGACAGTCTTTCATTCACTACCTGTGTTGCAGAGTCTTTTTTAAACACGTCTTCCAATATGCTGGCTTTGATCTGGGAAAAATCTATTTCCTGCTTTGCATTTAATCCCTGTCGGATATTGAGTTTTGTATTGTCGAGATTGTACTTTTTGAGATTTTTCCTGATGGTGTCCAGCGTTTGCTTGGGCAACTCGTAGCCGATGACCAAAAGGTCTATTTCATTACCGGCGGATTTGTAAACAAATGATTTGTTTACTACCTGCGTATTCTTAAACTGGAACTGCTCCCGCACAAAGCGCTGGGCATTATTTTCAAAAATACTTTTATCGACAATCCCATAACCCAGATAGATACTGGGCAGTACAGTAATTATGGTAATAATAAGGATATAGCGGGATACCTTTTTTTCATAAGTCTTGTCCTCAAAATATTTCTTTTTAAACTTCAGGAAGCGTACAATTAAAAAGGTACTGAGACAGATGAATATACTGTTAATGAAGAATAGATAAACAGCACCCAAAAAATAATAAATGTTTCCGGAAGCCAGTCCGAAACCTGCCGTACAAAGCGGGGGCATCAATGCAGTGGCAATGGCCACACCGGGTATTACATTGCTCTTTTCCTTGCGGGTACCCGCAACGATACCAGCCAGTCCGCCAAAGAACGCAATAAACACATCCCATATTGAAGGTGTTGTTCGGGCAAGCAGTTCGCTTTGTGCATCGTGTAAAGGTGTGATCCAAAAATAAAGGGTAGAAGTCGCAATGCTGATCAACGTAGCGATCAAAAGGTTCCGACTTCCTTTTTTCACCAATTCAAAATCATTGGTACCTATACCAAGTCCGATACCCATGATGGGACCCATCAGAGGGGATATAAGCATAGCGCCTATAATAACTGCCGTAGAATTCACATTCAGGCCTATAGAGGCTATAAAGATGGCAAAAATAAGCGTCCATAGATTAGCCCCAATAAAGTCGGAATTTTTCTTGATGGAAACAACGACATCATCCTCATCAGCCTTGTCCAGGTGAAGGTTGAAACGCTGCGCAATCTTTATTTTTACTATTCTGAAAAGATTGTTGTTATTATCAGATGCCATAAGCGTTTTTTATCAGTTATGTTGTTTAGCCTGTCTTGCCAGCCTGTCTTCTAAGCAGCAAGATACCCAATGTCCCGGAAATTAACGATGCAAGCAAAATACCGTATTTTGCCTGGTCTACCATCAACTCATTGTTAAAAGCGAGGCCTGTAATAAATAGGGACATGGTAAATCCTACACCCGCCAGTAAGGCAACACCGGTGATATGACCCCAGGTTGCCCTGTGTGGTAAGTCTGCCCATTTAAACTTCACCATAATCCAGGTAAAGAGCAACACGCCTCCGAATTTCCCCAGTACCAGTCCCAAAAACACACCTACACTTACAGGGTTCACCAGCGAGGTAAAAAAATCACTGCCGATATGCATCCCTGCATTAGCGAGTGCAAACAAAGGCATAATCGCAAAAGCGACCCAGGGATGTAAAGAATGTTCTATTTTTTGCAAGGGTGTTTCCGCATCCAGGCTCAGCTGCTTTATTTTTTCGATGGTAAGATGTTGCTCCGTTGTCGTCAGTGACCCGTTTTGCGGGATAGCTGCTTCAAAATCGTCGATGTGTTTGTTTATAGTAACTACATACTCTTCCTCATTAATTTTAGTACGGGCTGGAATCATAAAAGCAACCAGTACACCGGCAATGGTTGCATGTACCCCAGATAGTAAAAAACAACACCAGACTGCAAGACCCAAAATAAGAAAAAACAATATGCTACGTATGCCCATGAAGTTACCCAACCATACCAGCAGCAATAATACCCCCCCAATGATCAGCGGTAAAAAAGCAATGTGACTGGTATAAAATAGTGCTATGACCAGCACCGCGCCTAAATCATCTGCAACCGCCAAGGCTGATAAAAATACTTTTACAGAAGTGGGGATATGTTTGCCAGCCAAGGATAGCAGCCCTAGTGCAAAAGCAATATCTGTAGCCATAGGTATGCCCCATCCATGTTCAGATGGGAGGCCACGATTGAACAATAAATAAATCAAGGCCGGAACCAACATCCCGCCTAAAGCAGCCATCATCGGTAATGATGCTTTCTTAAGTGAAGAAAGCTCCCCGGCCATAAATTCCCTTTTTAGTTCCAGGCCGATAACAAAAAAGAACAGGGCCATCAACCCGTCATTGATCCATACATGAAGCGGTTGGTCAAAACCGCGTTCTGCGAAACTGATAGCAAACTTAGTTTCCCATAATTCGTGATAGCTATGCGACCAGGGGGAATTGGCCCAGATTAATGCAATAACAACACTAATAAACAAAATGATACCCCCTGTATATTCTAGGTGTATAAATTTACTTACAGGCCTGAGAATTTGATCGATAGGTGATTTTTTTACCATGCCGCAAAGATATTCTTTCTAGGCTAAAGGGCTGGTTTACGTGTAAAGTATGCATTAAGGCAATAGATCTGAAAATGGGATTACCTTTCGACAGCGATTGGCGAAGGCTAAATGTCCTATCTATTCTGTCCCATTTATATACTAAAACACGGGATGAGTGCTTACAACTAATAATGAAAATAGGGGTTTACCACTAATCCGCTTTCGGCAAAGAGGTTCAATTTTGTAGTTTAAAAATAGTAGCTACGGCTACCACAACTCAATTTTAAACTTCCATCCATGAGCCGTTTCCTACTACTTGTTATTTTTGTTTTTTTTGCTGTTGCTGCTCAAGCCCAACAAGACCCAAACGATTATACTTTTGAAACAGCCGATACGGCTACGCTCTATACTTTATCGGATGCGGATACATTTATTTGTGCAGATGAAGAAAATGTAGTCTCGGATGTCCACCGGCTGCCTTTCGCGTTTGGGGTGATGGGCTGGTTGTCCAACTCAATAAGCGTAAGTTCGCGTGGGCAGGTTTTCATTGGCCCCGGATTCAATAAGTATTTTGTACTTACACCATTCTCGGTGGCGGGCAACAATGGCAGCAACTGGAATGCCAGCGGAATGGGAACGGGCAACAACGGTATCGTACGAAGTCAAACATTTGGTAGTGCTCCCTATAGACAATATGTGATTGCATTTGAAAACATGAGCTTTAAAAAAAGCTCGGGTGCCATCAACGGTTCCTTTCAGGTAGTGCTGCATGAAAGTACGGGCAAGGTACAATACATATATGGTAGCATGGTCGCCACAGATACCTTACAAGGTGTGTATAGTCCTATGCTCTCCTATGTACCTACCAACAAACATGCAATTGTGAACACCAGTACACACGCAGTCTACTCAGTCACATTCCCTTATTCGGGAACGCAATTGCCAGGTGCTGTAGAAGGATTGCATAGCCCGGTCGCAGGCAGCTCCAGAAGCTATTCTTTTATCCCAGACCCTATAGACGATTTCGTGGATACAACTATAACATTCGACGCCACTACATCGGGCATTACCAACATGGTTATTCCGGAATATGTGGCTGGCACACAATATCTATGGACTAGGTCAAACAATGTTGCGGGGCCATACATTGGCCCTGAATTATTAACCGGCACGACACTTTCTGGCATGCCGGACTCTGTATTGTACATTAGAGTTTACAAATCCAATGGTAATGCTATTTCTACAAACTATGCCAGTGGGATGGCAACATTTGGAAGCTCGCGTACATTTACAAGTCAGCAATCCGGATCATGGATAGATAATAATACCTGGGATGCTACTGCGGGCGTTACACCTTTATGGGGTGACACTGTAGTGATAGCAGCAGGCGATACGGTAAGGCTCAATGGTTTTGTCAATGCCTTTCAGGCGCTTCATTTAGTAGTGGAAGGTGTATTAGATTTTGCAGGAAGTTACAAAACACTGCGTGCTTTAAATATAGAAGTAGCTGCTAGTGGTCTTATTGTGGCTCATAACGGCTCCACGATATCCAACCCCAACTATGCAATAGGTAACACAATATCTGTTATCAACAACTTTACTGGAAATGGTTACGTAGATATGCGTTATCCCAACAGCATATTGAGCATAGGTGCTACAGACACTGCAACCTCCGTACTATCTGTAAATTTCGTAAAGGGTAATGATAGCTTGCCCCTCTTATCTACTTTGGAGCTGGTAAGTGCTACGCAAGTTTCCTTGTTGACACCACTCACTATTAACAGCCGCGTGGAAGGCAAAACAGGGACATTTGTCACCAACGGAAACTTAAAACTTAACGCGTTGTCTGCTGTGGGTACATTAGCCCCTCCAGGTACGCTTACCATTAATCGATATGCGAGAACGGCCCTGTTTTCAGGAGCAGTAGACCATAACGCCAGCCATCAGCTCAAACTTAGTTACTATAATTTCCCGCTGGCTTACCTTGCCCTCGACTATCAGCCTACGGCTTTTGTAGCAGGCAATGAAGTGCCGTTAAGTGACACGATTCAGCAACTGTATATTGGCACCTATAAAGGAGTTGATTGCGATAGGCCGCTAACGGTCACCAATACCCTGACTTTTGAATCAGGCTATATCAATTGTGGTGCAAACGATTTTACATTCAGCGGAGGTAATTTCTATTTTTACGGTGGCGGAGTACGCACCACCGGTTGGTTCAAACGCCTTCTTTATGATTTTCCTTATACTGGTACAATGGAAACCCCCGGCAGTATGGATCGCCTTTTCCCCCTGGTCGCAGGTAAATACAAGCGTTATGCATTTCTTCAAGGTGCTGTAAGCGGCGATGGGGTCTATGGAATCAAACATCATGACGAAGCGGGTACAACCACATTATCAAGTCCTTATACTGAGGATAGCACCAATTACGCACGTCGCTCCAACGCTTATTGGAAATTACAGTCACCTCCGGGAAGCGCGCTTACTGACAATGCCTTTCACTTTCGTACTTCAGGACTGGGAATGGAGGAAAATAAGGGCCTATGTTTTGCTACCGGTACCGCACCTGGTGCACATCTAGCTACATTAACTGATGTGGCAGATGGTATGGCGAGCAGAACCGGTTTGACTTCTGCATTAATAAGTACTAATTCTATGTACGTTGCACTAACAGATGACATCCCGCTACCTATTGGCCTGTTTGAATTTTCGGCACAGAAAATAAAAAATAACGCTGACCTGGAGTGGAAATTTTCAAATAATACCCAGCATGACTTTACTGTTGAGCGCAGTGCTGACGGTATCATTTTTACACCCATCGCTCAGTTATCCGGACGCCAGACAAATGACTTGGCCAAGTATGTCTTTATAGATGAGCAAACGCTAAAGCTCCACAATTATTACCGAATAAAAACTACACTGGTAGATGGGAGCAACCAATACTCGCCGATAAAGATGTTGTATTTTGATGATGCTTCCGGAACCCTATCCTTATATCCAAATCCGGCACACGATATACTTTACCTTTCTGATATAAAAAGTAAGGAGGCAACCGTAACCGTTACTTTCCTTGACCTATCTGGCAAAATAGTGAGCTTGCGAAAGATCAATCACAACCCTTCCATCAATCACTATAACCTATCAGTAGCAGATCTCTGTCCTGGTTTATATCTGGTAAACGTTGCCACAGATGATGGCAAAGTATTGGGCAATAGGAAAATTGTAAAGCAATAAATCAATTTAGCTGTAGTGACTGACCTAAGGGTTTATTCCATTTACTATTCAGTGCAAAGCCTTTCTGGAAAAGAATTATAGAGGCATCACCTTACTTCAGTATTATTCAAAATTTTAAAAATATAATTATGAAAATGAAATTAAGCGTTATTGTTTTTTTGTGTTTTGTAACGGGCACAACATTTGGGCAGGTGTATAACCCAATCAGCTGGTCGGCAATATTAAAGGATGCATCCGAAGCCCCTCTAGTATCAACTGCCGTACCTTTGAAGTTTTCTTTTAAGACCACATTGCCGGGGACTACACACTATATAGAAACACAAACGGTCACAACAGATGAGCATGGGTTTGCTTCCGTATTGATTGGCACCGGTACTGCAGTCACGGGTTCCTATGATACTGTTGGATGGTCCAATCCTACACTTTCGCTGAAGATAGAAGCAGATTTTGGAAGTGGATATGAAACATTATCAGAAGCTGCCATGAGCGCAGTTCCTTATTCTATGTATGCTAATAAAGCAGATTATGCAAAACATCTGCAGTCGGATGACGAACTAACCAAAATCCTGTCTTCCTCCAATAAATTAAGTTTCTACACCAGTGATGAAGAACGATTGGCAATTGCTACAAATGGGCAAGTGACCATTAAAGATCTGGCTAACCCATCTATCACCAGAAACCGCCCGGTTTTTGTAACACCTACAGGCTTATTGGTAGACACCCCATCTTTACATTATTACACTTTGTGCGGGGCGGACTTCGTTTCTGAATCCAATAAAAATATCGGCTACTCTCTTTCCAGTGGCGTCACCCAAATAGATACCATGAGTGGCTCCCTTACTGCCGCTATCCATTTGCCGCACAATGCCCAACTAGTTTCAATGAAAGTTTATTATAAAGATTACAGTGTTACCAAAGACATTTCGTGGGATTTGATGAGACTAAACATAAGCACCAATACCAACTATTCATTATCTTATTTTACCAGTAGTGGCTCATCGGCAACATCTAGCGATTTTTTTGACAGAAACTACCTCCCTGAATCATATTATCAACAATAGTGATAACACTTATATACTTCGTGTGTCATCAACATCCTGGCCAGGCAATTACTTTTTGACGGTAAAAAATGTAATAATTGAATACAAATACTAAGCACTGTAAATACAACATTATGAAAATATTCCTTCTTCTGATTTCTGCAATTAGTGTACCCATAGCGAAGACTTCAGCTCAGGAAATCTATCGGATGCAATTTAATGGTGGTTACTTTACTACACCCCGAAGTGCGACGATAACAGGGGAAAGTTTTAATCGCAATATGGTTTCGATAAGCGGGAGATTGAGCGAATCGATACTGCATGTCTCTACGCCTAATACGCCCCTGCCATTAGAATTGCTGTCTTTCTCGGGTACATTAAGAGGAGATACAGCCTTTGTCAAATGGCAGGTAGCAGATGAAACTACCGCTCTTAAATATATATTAGAGACATCGCCCGACAGCAAGCAGTTCAGTCCGCTAATAAGTAGCACACCTCAACAAAACAACGGCAATTATAACCATGCGCAGTCGCAAAAAGAAAGAACACTTTTCTATAGATTAAAAATATTGAAAATTGATGGCCAGATTTCCTATTCTATTATAGTCAAATTAAGTAAAATTACGCAAGAGAATGTCCTAGCTATATTTCCCAATCCGGCAACATCATTAATCAATATTAACGTCACTGAAGAAGATCAATTTTCTTTGTATGATCTTGCTGGCAAGAACTTGCTTTCCTGTAGCACAAAGCCTGGCATGAACTTAATTAACGTCAACAAAATTCCCTCAGGAATTTATCTTTTGAAAGGTGAGAAGTATAAGTCAATTCATAAAATCACTATAAAAAAATAAGGAAAGCGTGTGAGCAATGCCTATAGGAACCCAGAAGTATAAGGATAACTGTATTTAAGAATAAGCCTTTAATATTTGGCGATAACTGGCAAGTACAGACGATTTAGAAATAAAGCCCAAAAACCTTTCCTGTGCATCAACTACCGGCAAGTTCCATACCCCTGTTTCATCAAATGTTTTAATAAGGGCGGGAACCTGGTCTTCAAGACGAATGATAGCAGGTGCCGGCTTCATTAACTTGCGTATATCGAAGCAGGCATTGCCATCATTATTGAATAAAAGTGGCCGAAGGTCATCCATGTTCAATACGCCGGCAAATTGGCCTTTAGCATCAATAACGGCAATTATATTCTTTTTCCCTGTTTTAATAAGGGACAAAAAGTCTTCAGCGGCAGCATCTATTTGGATAGATTCAGATTCTTTGTCAACAAGATCCGCAGTATGCAGTAAGGAAAGCAGGTTCCTGTCATGTTCTTTGGTAAAAATATGCCCTTTGTCAGCAAGCATTTTCAACTCCGGCGACACAGGTGAAAACCATTTTGCCATGAGGTAGGAAATCACCGAAACAATCATTAAAGGGATAAATAAATCATATCCCGAACTTGATTCTGCGATAAGGAAAATAGCGGTCAGCGGTGCATAGAGGGCACCGCTCATAACACCAGCCATACCGGCCAATACCAGATTAATGACGGGCACATCGGTAAGGCCCAACTGTGTGCAGATAACACCAAAAAGAAATCCCAGGGAACCTCCGGCAAATAGGGAAGGTGCAAAATTGCCACCGTTACCTCCACTAAAAATAGTAATCGAGGTAGCGAAGGCCTTAAGGAGGCATACAAGGGCAAGAAAAATAATAATAGCCCACTCATTTGAATCCAGGTACCTGAAAAAACTGTTGTGGAGAATAGCATCGGAATTTCCGTTAGTGAATGCTTTCACAGTATCATAACCTTCTCCAAAAAGTGGCGGAAACAATACGCAAAGTAAGGACAGTACAACGCCGCCTAATGCAGCTTTTTGCAACCGATTAATTTTTAAATTGGCAAAAAAGTGCTCCACTTTCTGGCTGATAACTACAAAATACCGCGCATAAAATCCTGTAATAAACCCCAATACAAGGTAATAGGGAATGTTATGAAAATTAAAGGCCTCCCGTGTTCGGAAATGAAAGAGCGTATCTTCATCCAACAACACCCTGGAAACAAGACTACCACATACCGCAGCAACGACCAATGGAATAAAATCAGAAAACACAACACCCGTTAAAAGTATTTCAAAGGCAAACATCATGCCGGCTATTGGGGCATTGAAAGCAGAGGCAATTCCGGCAGTTGCTCCGGCTGCCAACAACAAAGTGCGCTCTTTATAGTCCAGCTTATAGGTTTGTGCAAAATTAGAACCAATTGCAGAACCCGTTACCGCTATCGGGCTTTCCAATCCGGCGGAGCCGCCCAGCCCTACCGTTATTGCACTTTGCATTACTTGCGAGTACATTTTCACAGAAGAAACTATGCTTGAATTTTGCGCAATCTCATAAAGAATAGCGCCAATGCCTTTTCGTGCCTGACCCTTAAAAACGGAGAGTACGAGCAGTGTTGTCAATACAACGCCCAGAAAAGGAAAAATAATGTAAAATAATATCTGGTATTCGAAATGGACCTTGTGCGTAATGAAATAATGAATATAATGTACGAGGGATTTAAGTACAACGCCGGCCAGACCAGCGGTGAACCCTACCAGGATGCCCGACAGAATCAGAAACTGGCTGCGACTCATTCTGGTCTTTAACCAATGCAGGATGATCTCGTAACTCCTGACTTTCTGTAAACTGTATCTTTGAAAGTCTCTTTTGAACTTTAAAAAATGGTGGTATTTCCTCTTCGTACTTTGTTTCAACTTTTGCGCATTTTTAGTTACTTCAACTAGTTTATTGGTCACCTCCCTGCTATCGTATGCAACTGTTCTGTCAATTTATTTAAGCAGAGGTATAGCTTCAAGCCTTATGGCACAAAAGTAATGTCATTCGTTAGAAATAGATGGTTTATGTTCAATAACCCTGAGCAACAACAGCAACTAATCAGCATTGTTTGTTTTAACGGTTTTAGTTTCTCTTTGCTCCATGATGAAGTGCAGGGAAAAGTATACAATACAAGCAGCTGTTAAACCAAAAATGTTGGCATCAAGTGCAAGAGGCAATTCCGATCCGGATATAATTAAGCATATAGTTGTCGTTCCTCCCGCAATCATAGCAGCCAAAGCTGGCTGTGGGTGAACCCTCTTACAAATCATTGCAGCTACTACGGGGATAAATAGTCCGGATACCATAAATGCGTAGGCATACAGCATAAGCGACAATACATTTTCCATTGTAGAGGCCAAAAGAATGGCCAATAGGCCGATACTAAATGTTGCCACTTGAGACAAACGCACAATGCGTTTTCCGTTCCGCTTCCATCCTTGTGGAATCAAGTCGCCTACAACACTACCCGAAGCAGCCATTAGGCAGCTGTCGGCTGTGGAAAGAACAGCAGAGAAATACGCGGCGATAACAATGCCCGTAAAACCGACGGGCAATATGTTCTTAATAAGCAAAGGAAGTCCCATCTCACTATCATCAAGCACGCCCCCTGGAACAGGGACAATTCCTTTTTGTACTGCTACATTAGCCAGCATGCCCAGCAATACACCCGTAAACGCCATGAAAGGCCATTCCAATACACCTGCAATATACCAGGCTCTTTTAGCGGCCTTCTCATTTTTACAGGCGAAGATGCGCTGGTATAAGGTCATCCCTACAACCCAGATAGGAATGATCGTTACACTCCAATTTACTATGTGCTGCCATGTAATGTTGCCAAGAGACAGCATATCGTCGGTAAGATAGGGAGCGATGCCTTCATAACCGCCCAACTTTATCCAGGCCATAGGTATAGCCACCCCCATAAGCCCCAACAGCAAAATAATCCATTGCACGGTATCAGTGTAAATGACAGCTTTCATGCCACCGAGCATAGTGTAAATGACGGCTATAGCCCCCATAATCCACAACATACTGTTGGTGTCCATTTGCGGAAATGTTGCAGTGGTAAGTTTAGCACCTGCCAGCAATTGAGAACTGGTAAAGCCCGTATAGCCAATTACACAGATAACGGCGGCAACCAATGCAACCTTCCTGTTGTATAAAAAGCCGAAGATCTGGGGTAAAGTCAGGAAATGACGTCCATGGGCTTTTTGCCATTTGAATACCCTGGGAATGAGCAGTGCTGCACTGATCCAGGCGCCGATGAGCCCGGTAAATAAAAGCCACGACCCGGAAAGCCCCATGGTAAAACCTATTCCGCCAAGACCTATCGAGAAACCGCCCCCAACATCGGTAGCCACAACTGAAAGCCCGACATGACCACTGCTCATATTGCCTCCACCTGTGAAATAATCCCTTTCGTCATTGTGTTTGTTGGCAAAGAAAAAGCCTATGCCAAGCATTAGTACAAAGTAAATAATGAAGATCAGTATATCAATCCAACTCATGTTTTCGTGGAAATTTTAAGTTTAGTTTATCTGATGGTCCGAAAATTTTTTCAAGGAAACAGACGCTTCCGATTGTACAAAAAGCGTTTGGGTAGGGTAGGCAAATTCGATTCCTTCCTTTTCAAAAGCTGCGTATATATCTAGGTATACAGCCTGTTGGTTATCCATATAGATGCTGTAGTCTGCATCCATCACATTATAAACAAATTCGAAATTCAGGCTGGAATCGCCAAAGCCGGAGAAGTGGCCTCGGTCAAAAGCCAATTGCTCCCTTTTTTCTACTATTTCTTTCACTATGCCAGGTATAGCGGCCAGTTGGCTGTGCGTAGTCTGGTAGGTAACGCCGAGTTGAAAAACAATCCTTCGCTTTTGCATGCGCTTATAATTATGCAGCCTGGCATTGGTAAGGTCCGTGTTGCTACATACAAGCTGCTCACCACTCAACGTTCTAAGTCTGGTTGTCTTAATACCGATGTATTCAACCACACCTGATTTGTCATCCAACACCACAAAGTCACCAATTTCGAAAGGACGGTCGAAGAAGATGACGAAATAACTAAAGAGGTCGCCAAGTATAGCCTGGGCAGCAAGCGCTATAGCGATACCACCTATACCTAAGCCGGCTATAAGGGTGGTGACATTATAACCAAGGTTGTCTATCAGGAACACGACCCCTAATATCCAGATCATGCCATTAACAATCATGATGAGGCCGCTGGCCTGCTTCTCTTTACCCTCACTGCTTCCTTCCTTTTGTATAAAATTGAAAACAAATTTCCTGAAGGCAGCGCTGATAACCTTCAATACAAAATAAGTAAGGCACACCAGAAAACCTACATGTATTGCTCCGGTAACTTTGACTGGCAGTACGAGTGTTTTCAAAGCAAAGTAAATACTGCTCACATAAAGCATTGGCACGACCGACTTTTCAATCATCGCCAGGAGGAAGTTATCCCAGGATGTATTGGTTTTCGTAGACCAGTATTTAAGCTTTCGTAATAGTATATTGCGGATTAACCTTATGACAAAAAAGGATATTAGAATTATAGCTATGGCTATAGACCATTCCAGAACGGTATTGTTCCAGAATGACCTTTGAAGAAGATGCTCCATAAATTTTCTTTTATTTACAGCGAAAATTGTCCGCTTAGTTTGCTGAATGCAGCGTACTGATGCCTTTTAATACCGGGGCTTTAAGCTCCGCTGATGCTTGCTTTCCTTCAAACCGTTTATCTATATAGTCTGAATGCATCAACCTTAATATACCCATATAATCAAGGTCGAAAGCGACGGTATCGCCCACTTTCAGGTTCCTTCTGTTTTCACCGAGGTCAAGTACAATCATGTCAGAACTTGCACCGGCAATTTCAATATCTGTTGATACTGGCTTAATATGGCCGTCCTCCACATCCAGTAAACCTACATCTACAATGGCACGGAAAGAAGTAGATCCGGAAAGACTCTCGTCAAATGAATTCACATGTCCCGTAAGGTTTTGGCCCAGTTCTCCGGTAGGTATCAACGGCTTTTCATTGAGCTCTATAATTTCGGCATATAGTTTGAACACATCGTTGTGCATATGCTCAAATGGTTTGCTGTTATAAACATCCGTACCTAAAAAGAGCGTTTCCCCTACACGGAAATGATTAATGCCAGCGGGCAGCAAGCCTTTTTCGATTAATGGAATGGTAACCGAGGCACCACCGGATATGTAAGGGATTTTTTTGTTGAATTTAGCTTCGACCAACTGCTTGTATAAGCATAGTTGTATCAGCTTGTCCTGGTTAGGTAATACGCCATACATACAGGTCAGGTTTGCACCTATGCCGGCAACGTCAATATTAGGAAGTTTAAATACCTTTTCATAAAAATCAATAAACTGCTCACGCATCACACCTTCCCGCAATTCCCCGAGTTCAATCATGATTACGATTTTATGCAGCTTATTCAATCGTACGGCAGCTTCTGACAACAGCCTTATGGTCTCGTATTCTGTATTAAAACTTACATCTGCGTATTCGACAATGCTGGCTACGTTTCTTTTCGCCGGCGGCTTAATAAACACGGTTTCTATTTCAGGCGCCAGGGATTTGATAATTTTGAGGTTATCCAGCCTGCTATCGCAGATTTGCCGGATACCCAACCCGATCAACTCTTTCAGATACTTAGGGTTGCCACATAACATCTTGGCTACAACGGACCACTCAATATCATGTTGTTCAAAAAGTTGATTAAGGTGGTTGAAATTGTCTTTGAGCTTATCCGTATTTAAGGTAATAAATGCCATGGTATTATTGGGTTTTCTTTAAACGCATCTCCAGATACTTATTGGTAAATCCCAGGCTTTCGTACAGTTTTTTAGCCGGGTTTTCAGGTTCAACATGAAGCGCTATATCGCCATCGCTTTCTGAAATAGCCCGTTGCATCAGTTGTTTACCGATGCCTTTTCCCCTGAAATCTTGCCTTGTTGCTATATAAACCAGGATGTTTTCCGGGATATAGCCGCCCATGCCGGTTTTGTTGACGACGACGGCACCGGTTAGCACATTGTCCGTATGTGCGGTAAGTATTAATCCTCCTGGTTTGCCGTCAACCTGCAAGGCGTACTCCATAGCCTGCTGTATTTCAGGTTGAGGGTCTCCGAATTCGTCAAGGTGTTGGTGCAGGAACGCTGCAATTTCGTAGAATACCTTATCCGTTGGCGGGGTAAGATGGTTGTATATTGTTAAGTTGTTCATCATAGATATTGAGCTCCCCCGAAAGGGTGTAGAATGCCATGACAAGCGAATACCAAAAATGGTAAAGTCATTAAAAAATCCCAGCGGCAATCCGACCAGTTCCTGTAGACTGGTCTATCTAGTGAAAAAGCGTTAAGCTTCGTAGTAAAGGGCAACCATCATTTGCTGTTTCAAGTGAAATAAATTTCAATAGCCGAATGCGATGATGCCGGTAATTATGCTTTGCAAAGGTAGTAAAAAGAGGCAGTCAGGCCAAACAGGGCATACAATCCTCTGTCAGCAAAGGTTTGGCGGAATTCCTTTGCTGACAGAGCATGCCTATAACTTACAATATGGAATAGATAAATCCATTATTTAGACTTTAGTGGTTGCGTTGCCTACCAATAATTGTCTCGAGGGAAACTTTTAATTTTTGAATTGCTGCCTTTAGTGATTGCTCATGCGTATTTCCATCTGCGCTTACTGCAATAGGCTGTTTGCCTTCCTGCCTTGCTTCCAGTACACATCGCTTATCATCTATCCCCGCCTTGGCACCGTTCTGATCTGAAAGATGGACTTCAATCCGGGTAATATGGTCACTAACATGCGCGAGTCCAGTAGTAATCATTTGTTTTAGTGTATCCTCGAAATCTTCATGGATATCAAGATTCTTGTCTGAATTTAATTGAATCGTCATTTCGCATTTTTTAAGGTTAATTAATAACGTTCTAATACCACTTATTTACTTTTCCATTTTAATAAGATTCAATACCGATACGTCCTTTGTTGTACCCGGATACAACGGTTTAAATGTCACTAAGTTCAAAAATACTTAGCACCTTACTTTGGTAATGCTTGTCTATAAGATGCAAATTATGAAATAGCCAATCTCACACTACATTCGTTTGAACTTGTTCGGATTAATGCTGCCGACCTCGGTGCTAACACAAACTTTCCGACCTTTGACCAATGAAGGGTAACGACACAAAACGACTTTCAAGGCTGATGGCAATTCTGACCCAATTGCAAACGAAACGCCTTTTGACTGCTTCGGAATTGGCGAACAAATTTTCAGTAAGTAGCAGGACAATTTATAGGGATATAAAGGCATTGGAAGAAGCAGGCGTTCCCATTTTGACCGAAGATGGGAAAGGTTATATTTTGATGGAAGGCTACAGAGTTCCACCGGTTATGTTTACCGAAAGTGAAGCCAATGCTTTAATTACAGCTGAACAACTTATTTTAAAAAACAAGGACGATTCATTTGTGAAAGAATATATGGAAGCAATCAACAAAATAAAGTCAGTTTTACGCGTTAATACTAAAGACAAAGCCAATCTGCTTTCTAATCGAATTGTTTTCAGACACAATTCGAACAACGACCGAACGAGTAATTATCTATCGACTTTACAATTAGCCTTGACAAATTTCAATCTAACAAAAATAAAATATCGTTCAACAGAAACAGACCAAACAACAGAAAGAACCGTTGAACCATTTGCTATTTATAGTACTCATGAAAATTGGTTACTCATTGCATTTTGCCAATTGAGAAAAGATTTTAGAGCATTTCGTCTTGACAGAATACAGAATGTTTTTGTACTTAACGAAAAGTTTGAACCGCACAAAATGACCTTGCAAGAGTACTTTGACATCTGCAAGAAAAAATATTCTACACAACCCTTGACATAGGGTTGTCGCAACAGCATTTTAGTTTTGTGGCTCAATAAAAATTATAAAAATGAACAAAGTAAAAATTGAGCCTTTCAAAGTAATCGGCATTTCAGTAAGAACTACAAATGAAAACAGTCAAGCAGCAAATGAAATTGCAGATTTGTGGGGGAAATTTATGAGTCAAAATATCTTGGAAGTAATTCCAAACAAAATTGACAACACAATCTATTCAATTTACACAGACTACGAAAGCGACCATACAAAGGCTTATACAGCTATATTGGGTTGCAAAGTTTCAAGCCTGAATTCCATTCCTGGTGGAATGATTGGTAAATCATTTAATGGCGGTAATTATGTAAAATTATCTGCAAAAGGTGACTTGATGAAAGGTTTAATAGTGAACAAGTGGGCAGAAATTTGGAATATGGATTTAAATAGGGCATTCACCGCAGACCTTGAAGTTTTTGGCGAAAAAGCACAAAATCCAAATGATGCAGAGATAGATTTTTTAATCGCTACAAATTAAGAAATGGTAGAAGAACTGCATAACTATTATCTGAAAAAGAAAGAGCCAAACAAGAGTTGTTTGTTGGCGTTGCGGAGCATAATCCTCGACCAGGACAAGAATGTTAGTGAAACGCAGAAGTGGGGAATGCCCTGCTTCTGCTATAAGAAAAAAATGTTTTGCTATTTATGGACAGACAAAAAGACTGATGAACCTTATATTCTTATGGTAGAAGGAAAATACCTTGACCATCCAAAATTAGAACAAGGTGATCGCTCAAGAATGAAAATTTTCAGAGTGAATGCAAGCAAAGATTTGCCTAAAAAAACGATTGAAACTATTTTAACCGCGGCATTAGACTTATACAGAAAAGGTGTAATAAAAATAAAAGACTGAACCACAGACGAAATGCCGCTGGTTAGTAAAAAAACTGCAAGCCTTTATCAACATTGTTTATTGAGCATCAAACGCAGTCTTAATATTGGAATGCTTGGTCTGCCACTTATCAGAACAGGAATGATGGAATGGACAAAGTTGGCCTTTCAGGCAAGGAAGAAAGTGTCTGGCTGGCATTTTTCCTCTACGATGTTTTAACAAACTTTGAAAAAGTAGCCATAGCAAAACAGGATATAACCTTTGCTGATACACGTATTCAGGAAGCATAACAATTAAAGAAAAATATTGAGGTAAATGCATGTGAAGGTGACTGGTACCTGCGTGCCTGGTTTGATGATTGGTAGCTACCAAAATTCATTAAAGCAACAAGAATTTCAAGTATGGAAGTTGACAAAGAATGCAGACAATACTGCCGTTATAACTTGTGGAGATGGGAATGACAATATTATAGTTGGTCAGAAGATTAAATTTACTGATTTCAAATTTGACATCGCTACTATATACGTCGAAAACAATGTTATACTTTTACCTTCTGAAAGATAAGCCATGCAAAAAATACGAATCAATACAATCAAGGACGTTCAGTATTTTGCTCAATTACTTTACGACAAATATGACGTTGCTTTTCATCCTGATGATACATTTCATGATTAGGTAAATGAGAAAGGTGAGTTGACTTTTTCAAAAGAAGAAGCTGAATACTTCGACACGGTGATGCAGAAATGCTTTGAAATTTGTGAAGCTCTGAATGATGATGTCTATGAAGTGTGCGGAAAGGTTCAACAGAAAGAGTTTAGAAAGAGAGGCATCATTTTTATTTTGGCTCGCATTTAGTGTTACCTAACATCTTCAGTGCAATAAAATTTAGAATAAAATTTTTCTATATTTTCAGTATTGGCTACAGTTTTTTCTGTGAAGAAAATCTTTTGGCTTGCACCATCTCGGAAGTAAAATAATACTGAATCAGGAACATAGTTGATTGCGTATATATTTGCCTTAGACATAAAAGTCTTCAATCTATCTTCCTCCACTTTGGTGAGAAAATCTGATTTGAAATACTCACCCGAATCAACGCTGTATACATTGCAATCTTGCCACAATACCTCTCTGATTGTAAATATCGCTGAATAAGCATGGCATCCTACATTATTCGTAAATATCTTATTCTTAATTGACGAAAAATACACAAACTCACTTTTGAATTTGCGAAAGTTATCTTTGACATCCACATTGTTTTGATTGCATGACAAAATAGTCATCAATAAAATCCAACAAATTACAAGTTGTTTTCGCATATATATCTTAGTTTCAGACGAGAAGATTGCAGCGTAATTTATCTCTTTTCTTCAAAAATTTCCTATATTTAAGGCTTATGCAGTTAGTACAGGAAAAGCCAAATCAAATTGAAACATCGCAAGCCTTTGTGATAGAGGCGAGCAGCAACAAGCCGTATAAATTCAACGTAAATCAAAAAATCGGAATAGCAGCTTTGACACTTGTTATTTTAGCGTGCTGCATAATCATGTACATTGTATCTAATGCTATTTCGGCATTTGGCCTGATGTTGTTTTATTTGGCTTTACTTGGAATAGCATTTCGTCAGATTACAAGATACAAGCAATATTTCAGGGCTTACTTCGACAATGGCATATTACACTTTGACTTTGAAACAGATGGCTTAAATAACCAGCCTGAAAGACATCGGATAAGTGTTCCTTCGAATGGAATTACTGCGTATAATACTCAGGCATTTCTTGGTGGTAAGATTTCACATGTTAGCATTCAATTTATTGACAAGCACAAATCAATTGTGACTCGTCCTATATTGGTCGAGGCTTTGAGCAAGGATGAATTAAAAAAACTACTGACGTATCTTGATGCGCAAATAAGCAAAGTCAATCGACTTGCTAATAATCTTCAAAAATAACTTGAACTCAAAAAATATTGTTATGGATAGAAAAACACTACTAAATTTTTTTGGATTTGCATTTGTTGTCTATTTGGCTGACCAGTTTTTGGACGCGGGCTTCGATGTTATTTTAGTATCAATCTCAAAAGCCTTGGTAATGTCTGTTGGTATGACCTTTGTCCTTTGGCTACTCGTCGCCATCAAGAATAAATTCGGGGGAGTTTCTTAGTTAGAATCACTAAAAAATACATTCATTCGCCATTCTCGGTACAGACAGTATAACCCTGAACACAACTCCACTCAATCTATCTCCTGTTATCGTCAGTAAATGGTTGGATGTTTGAGTTCATAACAAAAGTAAAATCGTCATTATCTTCAAGGAAAGTAAAAAAGTCATTGGCAATGCTCACTGCGTCGCTGATAACTTCATCTTCATGGCCTTCTACATCGACTAATTGAATATCTGAATTATAGCGAAGCAGCAACTTAACAAGCTCATTTCGCCCAAACATTGCTGCAAACATTATTGCAGTTCCGCCATTGCCATGTTGAAGATTAATATTTGCGTTAAAAGAGACGTTTTCGGATTTCGTCAATCATTTCATTTGGTCAGATATTATAACCTACAAAATCACCGAGGCAATAGATAGCATCTGTGTTCCGTGTTGCTACATCATTGAAAAAAGCTTCTAGTGCAGGAAGATTGGCGTGAATGTATGAGAAAAGCGCAATTTTCATTTGGTTGTTTGTTTTAGTTTAGAAAGGTTACCATTAAATGGTTGTTGATAATTTGAAAAACTTTTTTCGAATCCAGAATGCAAGATTTACCAAAGCAATAAGTGCCGGCACTTCTACCAATGGTCCTATTACTCCTACAAAAGCCTGCCCGCTATTGATGCCGAAAACACCAATCGCAACGGCTATTGCTAATTCAAAATTATTGCCTGCAGCCGTGAAAGCTATGGAGGCGCTTTGCGAATAATCGGCTCCCATTTTTTTACCTGCAAAAAAACTGACCACAAACATTATGGCAAAATAGATAACCAGCGGAATGGCAATACGCACAACATCCATCGGAATCTGGACTATCAATTCACCTTTCAGACTAAACATCACTACAATGGTGAATAACAGAGCTACCAAGGTTATTGGTGATATAAAGGGTATGAACTTATGCTGAAACCAATCTTCGCCCTTCAAACGTATTAACGCATACCGACTAATGAAACCTGCGGCGAAAGGAAGCCCCAAATAAATACCTACGCTCTTTGCAATTTCACCTATGGTAATATTTACTTCCAATCCTTCGATACCAAATAATGGCGGAAGGACGGTGATAAAAACATAAGCATACACACTGTACAGCAACACCTGAAAAATACTGTTGAGGGCAATCAGTCCGGCGGCATATTCCCTATTGCCTTCCGCCAGCTCGTTCCACACTACTACCATTGCTATGCACCTTGCTAGTCCAATCAATATTAGGCCCATCATATATTCAGGATAACCTTTCATAAAAATAATGGCCAGTAAAAACATCAATACTGGACCAATTACCCAGTTCAGCACAAGTGAAGTACCTAACACTTTTGTGTTCTTAAATACTTCGCCCATCTTTTCGTAACGTACCTTGGCGAGTGGTGGGTACATCATCAATATCAGACCAATGGCTAAAGGTATATTGGTAGTACCGCTCGAAAATGAATTGATAAAGGTGGAAGATTCTGGAAGGAAATAACCGATGCTTACACCAAGAGCCATGGCCAAAAATATCCATAGTGTAAGGTAGCGGTCGAGGAAGCTCAGTTTCTTTCTTTCATGAGCCGGAGCACAGTTTGCAGCAGACATTGTTTGCGTTTATTTTAAATTATCGGTTACGAATTTTTGACAATAATCTTTCACTAATGTACGGGTGTAACGGAAGGCTTCCATTATTTCTTCCGCTGTACCAGTTGCCTTTGCAGGGTCAGGAAAATTCTCATGAAACTTTTGTGCTTTTGTAGGAAAGAAAGGACAGCGCTCTTTTGCATTGTCACAAACGGTTATCACAAAGTCAAAATCAACACCATGGTATTCTGTTATATTGTTGGAGGTATGGTTAGATATGTCGATGCCATCTTCTGCCATTATCTCAATAGCCTTTGGGTTTACCCCATGTGTTTCCACCCCAGCGCTAAATACTTCGGCCTTTGCTCCTGCAAAATGTCTGATATAACCTTCGGCTATCTGGCTGCGGCAGCTATTGCCTGTGCAGAGTACTAATACTTTCTTCATGTTTAAATTTGTTTTTGGTTTTAAAATTTTGAATATAAATTCTTTCTTTTTCGAATGTTCAACTATAATGCCTTCTGTTAATTTTGTCTTTATACTGCTGTTATAAAAGCGCCAGCAAATACCCAAATAACGAGCCGCCCAACACTATAAATGCACTGTTGATTCTCTTGAAGGTAAAGGCAATAATAATGCTTAAAGCCGCAATAAGAATTGTGCGCCAATCAGTGATTGTATCCTTACCCATATCAAAGCATACAGCCATGATAATGGCTACAGAGGCAACATTGACCGCATCCAGGAATGCCGAGAATAAAATGGAATTGCGCATTTTGGCAACTATCGGACTGAGCAATGCTACAAATACAAATGAAGGTAAAAAGATAGCAATCGTAGCAACTACTGCGCCTGCTACACCATTTATTTGGTAACCTATAAAAGTAACGGAAGAGAATACAGGTCCTGGTGTAAATTGCCCTACCGCAATAGCATCAATAAGTTGCTGCCTGCTTAAAAGCCCTGTAGCTACCAGCTCAGTATCGAGAAACGCGAACAAAACATACCCACTGCCATAAAGAATCGCGCCAATTTTCAGAAATATGAGGAACAGGTTGGTATTGGCCGTTGAAAACAAACTTGTGGCATTGGTTTGCAGTAATATTAAGGGTATAAAACTGTTTATGTTACTTTGTTTCTTGTTGCGCACATAAGCCAGAAGCAGTGCGGCAAAACCTGCTCCAATCATCAAATAAATTTCATTAATGCCAAGCAACGAACCTATCAATACCATTATGCCGATAATAGCCAGCTCTATTGATTTCAGGGACTTTCTTGCCAAAGGAAAAATCGCCCCGGGAATGATAGCAATAATGGCTGGCTTTATGCCGTAAACAAAGGGCTGAACTTCTGGAAGCTGACCGTATCGCTTGTAGAGATAAGCAAAAAAACCAGTGATTAAAACAGCAGGAAGGATGAAGCAAACACCCGCTAGAAGCAAACCTTTCCAACCACCTTTCTTGTGTCCAATATGTATAGCCAGCTCCGTACTATTGGGTCCGGGTATTAAATTAGTTGCACCTACCAAATCCAAAAATTCTTGTTCGCTCAGCCATTTTCTTTTGACTACTATTTCCTTTTGCATCATTGCGATATGTGCAGCCGGCCCGCCAAAGCCTATTACGCCAAGCTTAAGGAAAAGGCCGGCTATGTCTTTCAGTTTACCTGCTTTTCCCATAATGATGCTTCAAATATTTTCATTTGAGTAAAAACTATCTCTAGCAACAGCCACCTCCCGGTGTGCAAGCATTTTGATTGTCGGCATTTAGGTCAGCAAGGTTTAACACTTTTTTTTGTTGTGGAACGCCACATTTATCCATAGCAAGGCAAGCTGTTTGTTTCGGCAATAATTGAAAATTAATACCGTCATGACCAAGGTCATATTTACCAATTGTTTCGGCTTGGTACTCTACTTCAATTTCCAGGTCTTCCATACCCAGCACTTTTTCTGAAAGGGCAATAATACTCAGTAGCTTACCTGCCTTTAATCGATGCTCATAGTCATTGGCATCCCATAGTTGAAAATTAGCTACCTTTTCATGACGGACAACACCGCCACAGTCTATAAAGTCTTTGGTGATCACACCCACCTCTGCCACATGAAAATGCTCGGGTACCATATTGCCATTTGCCAATTCAAAGTTTACGCTTTCTGCACTATTCAATATTTTCTTAATTTCTGAAAGTTTCATTTTTTGTTGTTTTTAAAATTTAACAGGATTCGTATTATTGCAATTTTACGATTGATTGTGGCAATTTTTTTTAGCAGCAGGTAGTTGGGTTATAAGAAGCGAAAAATGCTGCCATGCTTTGCTGTAGCAGCTTCCACGCCTTTGGTTCTATACAATAGCATACCGTAACCCCTTCAATAGTACCTTGTATGATGCCCGCATTTTTCAATTCTTTTAAATGTTGCGAGATCGTTGCCTGAGCCAAGCCTAATTCATCCACCAACTGCCCACAAATGCAAGCGTTAGCTTTTATTATTTGTTGAAGAATGGCTATACGTGCCGGATGCGCCATTGCTTTCAGCATGGTAGCCAGCCTATTTTGCTCTTCAGTAAATATCTCTGTTTTTGTAAGTCCCATAATTCAATTGCAATATTACGATTAAATAGGTATCTTTATTAAAATTTTGGCAAAAAATTATTTATATAACATTGCCTTCCCATCATTTTGTTAACTCCATGTCCCGAATGTTTCTGTATAATATTTGATGTATCTGCGCCCCAATCCCGCTGTGGGAAAAGGATTCCTCAATATTCAATATTAATTTTTAATGAACTATTTGTTCTGATAGGTGTTCTACAACGTGTGTAAAATCTTCATTCCCACAATGTAACTTTTTAACAATGACAAAGAAAATATTGATTATCGATGACGACAAGGATATGCTTGAGATGTTAAATATAGTATTTCAGGCGTCCGACGTTGAGGTTGTTATCAGCGAAACGGGAATGACGGGTCAGGAAATTAAAGTAATACATCCCGATGTTATACTTTTAGACGTTCAGATAAAGGGCTACATTTCTACAGGAGACCAAATATGCATGGAAATTAAATCCCGCCAGGACCTAAGAAAGATACCTGTATTTCTAATATCCTCTGAACCAGACCTCGATTTTCTTTCTGTGGAATGTAAAGCAGATGGCTTCTTTTCTAAGCCATTCGATATTTTAAAATTGAAATCAGCGATTAGAGATAAATTACTATGATTGTGTAACTTGCATCCATGACGCAAGAAATCAATCTTAATAGAAAGGATTTGAATGAGTTTTTTGTTCATCACCTTAACAAGGTGTACTCAGCAAAAACACATTTACTGAAAAGATTGCCTGAAATTTTATATCAGGTTCATTTTGATGACCTCGAAGGAGCAATTTTTGATACTATTGAAATAGTCAAAAATCAGAGAGAACGAATGCAGGAAATTTACGGAATGATGGACGTCGAAATCCATGAGGGTAATATTAATGGCCTCAAAGGACTGATTGACGACTCCTTTGATGAAATCAAAGCTCATCAGGAGAATCCGGAATTAAGGGACATGTCGATTATGTTTTACATGACCAACATAGAAGCCACGGAGATGGCCTCTTTCCAAATACTACAGCTATTGGCGGTGAAGATAGGAGATGATAAAATCAAAAGTCTTATCAAAGAAAATTTCGATGATGCTCAATCCAGCAAAGCATTATTGTTACTGATCACAACGAAATATCTGACCTCAGTTTGATTATTATTGTCATAGTTATGATAATCTTCGAGGTTGACTAATCGAAAGATAGTCTCACATCAACTTGATTAATGTATCTTTCAAGTTAAATCCGTTAAGTTATTCGCTTACTATAATATAAAGCAGTCATTTGATTTTGATTCATAATATTGACGTCCTCATGTAAGTGTGGTTTTATAATACAGTTATACTAAGTAAGGTGAACGGCTTTTACAGATAATTTCAGTGTTTCTACTGCTATCCTCGCCAGGGTATCTTTGACTGCCTCCTTGTCCGTTCTATCCTCACATAGCCTTTCAATTTCTTCCTTGAGAAGTCGTTGTAATTTTAGTGATTGTTCATGAAGGCGTGATTGGTCTACGTTTCCATTAGCATCTGTAATTATTTCAAGGTATAACTTATTACGGTCTACTACCCGTTGGCAATATTCATTAAAGTCGGTGATAATACTTTCCATGTGATAACGAAGATATGAATTCGATACTATTTTTAAAAAAGCATTATTAAGTAGGAAACACTTCTTCAAGAAACCTCAGTAATCGCTGTACGGTCGAATTAAAGTCGTTTGAGATGAAATAGTGCTTCGTTTCAAGTGCCGTTTTGTTACGAAATCTCTGCATCCTTAGTAACAAATTTTCTTTGTTCTCTTCTCATTTTACGATCTCCTTTAATTTGGTAAATTCGTTCCTTCTCAGCAAGCCTATACCAACTTTCTGCGGGTATGGTACTATGGCTATGCAATTCAAGTCTTACTAAAATACTGGCAGGAGGAATGCGCGCGTCTGTCGTATACTGACTCAATACTGTCGGTGTAATCGCTATCTCACTTGCAAACTCATTGGCTTTCTTGTTCAGCCCTTTTATATATGCTTTAAGAAAATAGCCAAGAGTTTTCTGCTTGTCAAACATCTTTGCATTTAGGTACTCTTCAATTTGAAATCGAAGCTGCATTAAGGTAAGCTCAAGCTTCACCTCAGGACTCATTTGTTTTCTGCGTTTAAGGAACGCTTTTTTCAACTCTTCAGATAAAAGCTTTCAGTGAAATCAGTTCTGTCTATAGAATGCCAACTGTGATGCCAAAATTAATGCTATATTTAATTAATAAGTATAATTATTTCTGCCAATAACGTACTTTAGTCGAAATTTTTCTCCAAATTTTATTACTTTAATGAGATACTATCTATAAAATTCGTTTTTCAAATTAATTTAAACACTATTTGTATAGAAAAATCTCCTATTTTTGAAATCTAACGGAATTTATTCTACCTATTTAAATAGAAATTAAGAAACTGTCTAAAAAAATCGCTTATGCCATATCTTAATGAAGTTGTATTTGCCTCATCAAATAAATCAGCATCAAAAAAAATTAGTCAACAATTGAAAGCAGGGCAATTACGGAAGATTGCACCTCGGATTTACACCTCTAATACTACAGATCCCTCGGAACGTATAATTTTGAGAAACTGGTTCAAAGTGCTTTCACATTTGTTCCCGAAAGCAATACTTAGTCATCGCAGTGCAGTCGAAGGAAAGCCAGTTGATGGGCATATTTTCCTAACATATACCTCGACACGTAATGTTTTATTACCCGGACTCAAAGTTCACTTGCTGGATGGGCCTGATTGCGCAACCGGTACAAACCTTTTCTTCGAAAACTTATACCGCTCTTCGGAAGCACGAATGTTTCTTGAAAATATGCAACCAGTCCAAGGCACTACAAAGGTTCCCAAAACGCTGAAGCGAGAGATACTCGAAGGCCGGTTAGAATCCATTATAAGAACAAGAGGTGACCAGGCTTTAAATACTTTAAGAGACGAGGCAAAATTGGTAGCCATAGAGGCTGATCTGATGAAAGAATATGATCATCTAAACAAGTTAATCGGCGCACTTCTTTCTACTCATCCGTCTAAAATTCTCAATAGCGATGTTGCAAGAGCGCGAGCTTCCGGTGAACCTTTCGACCCGGAAAGAATAGATCTGTTTGGTAGCCTCTACGATTACCTATCTGACAAAGAATTTAAAAATCATCAGGATGTAAATACTTCGGATAGTGCTTATAATAGCTTTGCATTTTTTGAAAGCTACTTTTCAAACTTTATCGAAGGCACAGAATTTGAGATAGAGGAAGCTAAAGAAATTATACGAACAGAAACGCCAATGCCACTAAGGGACGAGGATTCTCATGACATTCTCGGAACCTACCAAATAGTAAGCAATAGAGAGGAGATGGAGATGTTACCAGCTTCCGCAGAACATCTAACAATCTTATTGCGAGAACGGCATAAAATACTGTTACGGGCCAGAACCTCCAAGAATCCCGGACAATTTAAGGACAGGAACAACAGGGCTGGCAATACTGAATTTGTGGACTGGAAATTGGTAGCAGGTACGCTAAAGAAAGGATATGAGTTATATTCGCTGTTAAGTGACCCATTTGCGAGAGCGTGTTATATGATGTTTCTCGTAAGTGAAGTTCACCCCTTCCTTGATGGAAATGGAAGAATTGCGAGAGTTATGATGAATGCCGAGCTTTCAGCTAAAGGACTATCTAAAATTCTAATTCCAACAGTTTATCGCATAGATTACATAGGTGCAATAAAAAAACTAACTAAAACAGGGGCGCCTGAAACGTATGTCAATATGCTCAGCCGCGCTTATGAATTTAGCGCAAATGTTCATGGCGAAGGCCTGGAAGAGGTGGAAGCATATTTGAGGAATTGCAATGCTTTTGAAACTGGTGAAGATTATATTCTTAGGTTCTAAGTTTTGGGATAAAAATATGCATGTAACAATTTGAACGAGATTAAAATTCATATTTACACAATCAACTTCCAATCACAGATAATCCTAATATCTGTGATCGGAAGTTGATTTCATTATTTTGTGCATTCGTATCTTAACTAAAGGTCAACTAAAACAACTTCTTAAACAAATTGAGTTTTTGCGCAAATTCTTTTTTCAAATCACTTTCAAAACTGTCTAGATAGTTCTCTGTTGTTCGTTTGTCAGTATGACCCAGCGCTTCCCGGATAAATTCCGTACTAGCTCCGGCGCGCTTCATTTGCGTTGAAAAAGTGTGTCTACCATAGATTGTAGTTACCTTTCTGCTTAATCCAAGTTCCTTGCTTACAATTGCCATTCCATCGTTAATGAATTTAGTAAGTCCTATTGCCTTGAAATGCTGATCCAAAACAGACATGCTGATTTCCAAAACAGGAAAAATATAATCATTGGGTTTCGTTTTCTCCGAACTCCATTTTGCTATAATGCGTAAAAGGTCTTCCGAAAGGAAAACAGTTATGGGTTTGGGATCACTTCGCAAAGCCCGCTCCGTTTTCGCTCGATGGAATACAATAAATTCATCCTGGATATTATTCCATTTCAAATGAGCGACATCTTTTGAATTCATACCATTGGCGAAATAGCCAAATAACCACATATCCCTTGCTCGTTCTAATTCAGGATTGTCTGATCGATAAAAATAAATTTTATGGAGATCCTCAGCAGTTAGCGCTTTTTTAATGTTTCTTGAGTTAGGGATGAGGTATTTTCTTCGCCCAAACGGATAACATTTTTCTCTTTTAATAATCCCGTCGGCAATGGCTTCATTGAATACTGCTCTTAATGGCCTAAGGGCTATACCTACAGTAGTCTTCGTGACACTCCTTGACATCATCCACTCTTCAAATTGATATAGAAATGGAGGCGTGATTTCGGAAAAGTACACGTTACCCTTGAATTTGTGTAAGTCTATATAACTGCGCTGATAATTCAATGCGCTTCCTATTCGCTTCTCCATTATAAGTCGCTTAACACATGAAACAAATACTGGGAGAATTGTGCCGTGCCGAAAGTCAACCTCTTTCAAGATTTTGAACTTATGAAGATAGCTGTTAAAGAAATCTTCCAGCTTTTGTTTTTCAACAATGATTTCTTTATCTTTTCTCTTTTTGAAAAGTTGCTCCTCTTTGACGAAGCAAACTTCAAATTCGTCATAGGAAAAATCGTTCCTGTTATCTTCAATGAACGCATCAGCATTCCGCTTTATTTTCTTTAGATTATCCCTGATTATAGCAAGATCGTCACTAATCCTGGAAGCTGTCAAGCGACCAAACTCTTCTTTCGACAAATCATAAACTGTTTGAAAATCGCGTGTGTTTCTTTTGAATACTACCCGTGCCTTTACCGGGTATTTATTGCTCTTTTTAATTCTTCTTGTGTCTAAAACAACTCTTGCTGAGACTGACATAACTGATCATTTTTAAGGTTAGCAATTGGAGCTTTCCTTCAAAAAAGTTTGCGTGCTTTTTGCAAACAAACGATAGTTAAACAGTTTGTGGAGGATGATAACCAAAATTAAGAAAATCAATCAAATAATTGAAATTCAATATTTTAAGTTAATTTAGATTCAATCAAGTTAACCTAAAACAGGCAGTTGGACCCACTCAAAATCTTGTTTTCGAAAGGGAGTGCAGGTTCGATTCCTGTTCTGGGCACACTGTTTACAAAGGAGTTACGATAAGTAGCTCCTTTTTTTGTATGTGTTATTTTGGGTCTTGCACTATTTTTTGCACTGAATAAGTAAATTTACCTCAACAACATTCATCGTCATGACCAAGCGCGTTTATCGAATTCTTCTGGTTTCTATAATTATTCTCTTTCTATATTTCCTTCTTCAAATTGTCGGAGTATTGGTTTCACTGAAGTACGAGACAGGCTTTGATGATGAATGCATATCAAATATATCGGGCGAAAATTTATGTAACATTCTGACTGTTGTTCAAATTATAGCGGGTTTCCTCGGATGCGTCACAATTGGGCTAATTGCTTTCCGTAAAAGGATTGTCAAGGTTAAGCTCTAGAACTGGAACGATTTAGTCTGCTTTTGATTTTCATTAATTCAAAAATCCTATGACCGCTTTCAAAAAATGGATTTACATATTTTCTCCTTGCATTCTTGGGGTCGTTTTTTTGCTAGTCGAAATTGTAAAGAGTTTTCTGGATATTGAAGAATCTGAAGGATATAGTGGTATTGTCATTTTGCTGTTGATGCCTATTTCGCTTGCTCTATTCACCATAGATAGGATGACAAAATATTTCATCAAAAAACCCGGGGATTTGTGGCTACTACAGATAATTATTCTTGCTCTTGTTTCTGGACTTATATATTGGTCGAAACTTTGAATTACCTTTAAATTTAGACAACTTGGTCTAATTTAGGTCAATTGACCTTGAAGGATACTTATTCTTCATTTCTATTTCCTTTGGAATTTATTGCGTCGTACAATTCCGCCATCTGGGCAAGATTACGTTCCTAACTTTCAACAACAATCCACAATAGGTGGAAAAGTGACCTTGCATTGACCGCTGAATTAGTTTAAATTTGTTTTATTCTTAATTATAAAATCAGCTAACATGGCAAAATCAGGACAAACATCCAAACCAATGGCCAAGCTTGCAAGTAAGACTCTACAGAATCCGAAAGCATCGAAGACAGCAAAAAGTTTAGCTGGGTCAGTATTATCTCAAGCACCTAATAAACCAAAAGGTAAGAGATGATTTGGGTAATCGCATGGTAAGAGGCAATGCGAGAGCGTGCCTGATTACACTATGCGAAAAGTCCATAAATTTAACTAAAACGCTGTTAAACATCTAGTCATATATTTTTGATTAATATTTACACCAACCCTCCAATCCTAAAAAATCAGGAAATACGCTTCTAATAAATGATAAGAGCGAACTTAGTTCAGTGTATCACAAAATTCTTTCGACTGCTGAGTCTTTGATAGCAGTACAACAAAGTAGTAGGTTCCAAAATTTAGATATTTTCATGGTATATGACGACGGTATTGCAGAAGTTAAACCAGATGAAACCAATCCTTTGTGTCTGGCAATACATCTGCCAACTACATTCAACTTAGATTATGCATCACACCGAGCTCTTTTAGCTCACGAAGTAGTTCATACATTACGTCCTGCTTTCGATTCCAACAACATACCGCAGAACACCTATCTTGAAGAAGGTCTTGCAGTATGGTTTCAATATCACTACTTGCAACAAGAAACGTGCCAACAACAATGTGTTGAGTACGCTCAAAAGGACAGTCCTGAAAGAGTTATAGCGTACAATTCATTCATGGAAGCATCCAAAATAAACAAAAATTTCATCAAAAATATACTTCATAATAATAATAAAAGGATTTGTGACATAACAGAATTTGACTTAGTAAATGAATGCCTTGGTTTAGAGGCACAAGTTGTAGATAAGCTTATTGGGCGTTTCTAATTAAACATAGTTTCCTCATACAGCCAGGACAATATATTAAATTGTGAAATAATAATCCAAACTACCCTCATGAAAATTACTTCGTTGACATTAGAAAACTTTCGTCATCTTACAAATCAAACTATTGAAATAGGGTCAATAATGACAGCTATTGCAGGACAAAACGGGACAGGTAAATCTTCTTTACTTGGCTGGATTGCTCAAGCAGCAAATTTCTCCGGGACGGAAAAAACCTTGTCAAACTCGTTTTTCAAGTCAAAATACTCGGAAATTTTTAGATTCTGCCCGATTAAAGATTACAAAAACCAGTACAATGTAACGCTCAATTTTGAGGAGAATAATATTGCTGACTTTAAAAAATTGTCAACGAGGTATATCAAGAATGACAACAGATACCGAGTTGACTTCGATGGGAGGGGAACTGCTTTGAATTTCCCTGTTGTATTTCTTGGCTTAAAGCGATTAATACCACTTGCATCAGAAAATGATATTGAAATACAATCTACGGTATTAGGTTCTGCCGATGTTACTCATTTTTCTAAATTATCACGAGAAATTTTATTTCTAACACGAGAAAAAATAGAGTCTGAATTTGTTAAGTCGACTAACAAACAAATGTTGGCGATGAAGACAGCTAAATATGGACACTTGGGTAACTCTGCCGGACAAGACAGTTTGGGTCAGATTATAGCATCAATCCTATCGTTCAGAAAACTGAAAGAAGAAATTGGAGAAAATTATAAAGGAGGAATTTTACTAATAGACGAAATCGATGCAACACTTTATGCAGGTTCGCAACTTATGCTTATAGACAAGCTATTCAATCTGGCACGAAGATTTGAAGTACAAGTTATATTTACGACTCATTCTCTGGAAATTCTCGAAAAGTTATCAGAAAAGACAGGAGATGAAACTAAAATAAATTTTTTGACCTGTTTTGACGATACTGTGGTAAATGAAGTAAATCCAGATATTGAATGGCTTAAACATGTTATCCGAGAACAAACCGGCAACAGCGTAAAGCCAGCAAAAATACACTTCATATGCGAAGACGAAGTTGCAGAAGCATGGGGTAGAAATCTACTGAATGGTTCGTTACTTAAAAAAGAAATTGAAATATCCAGAGGGTCATTCCCAGATGGCACAATTATCGAAATGGCAAAGTCTAAGCATCCAATTTTTAAATCGGCAAATTTTGTCCTTGACGGAGATGCAATAAAAAACCATGCTCAAAAAAAACTACGTAAAATAGTATTCTTGCCTGGTTCAGATAAACCTGAGAAAGTATTTTTTGATTTTTTTTATCAGCTTAAAGACGGTGATGAATTCTGGGATAAAAGAAATAATTTCACCCATAGGACATGCTTCAATAAATTTATTGACAGTAAAAATCACAAAGCGTGGTTCAACGACCCATCAAACCAAAGATTTTTTGGGAAAGGCAATGCCAGATTATTTAATAGATGGAAAAAAGGAAACCTTGATGCAACTAAAAAATTCATTGATGCCATGCACGAAATCATAAAATCTGACAAGCTTTAAATCATTTAATTTTCATCATAAAGAGCTCAAGTATTTATTCATAACTAAAAAAAATGTTTTTTGTATGTCACAGAACACAACTAAACATAGCGGTTATACATATATAAAAAAAGCAGACTTACTAATTCCTAAGACAGCAGAAATATTTATTTTGAGTTGCTTGTAATCTCTTCTCTTAAGTTTCGCAACGATTAAAACTACAGATTAAAGAAGATATGATAGAAATTGAAAGTAGGTCTTGCATGGCACTATAAGCACTTCGACAAAATAGTGAATGGGCAAGATTAGAACAGTCTGCTCGAGATAATAAAGTTGGCTTGTGGTCTATGCCAAACCCTATAGCACCATGGGAGTTTAGGCGTAGTCGTTAAACTGATTTTACGATACCATACTTCTCCTATATAAAGTCATAAATGAATTGAATTATAAGCATCAAGGCCAGCATTATTGCTGGCCTTGATGCTTATAATTTCTTAGAAAATTTTTCAACGATATCTCTTTTTTGCTTTACCGAAACTTTTGCTTTTTCCTCATAGTAGTCAAGATGAGCTGACAAGGAATTTAAGGCTGTCCTTAAACCGCCTTTCCCATTTTCCAAAAGTATTCTGTCTAAGAAGTAGTTTGTCGCAAACATGTTAGTTTGTCGAATAAACTTTTCTCCACTTAAGAGCTTTTTATAAAAATAGATGTAGTCGGTCGCAGAATTCTTATTCATCCCCATGCTTACCAGCGCTTGAACACCATCTCCAAGGCTCATTTCTTTATTTGTGATTTTCTTTCCGATATCGAAAGAACGGGTTACCATATCGGCAGTAATTTTATTACTGCTACGTTTCATTTTTGTATCCATTGGCTTTAAGATTTAATTTGCAATTCTAAGATTTTTTGATTTTTTCACCAAAGGTTTGTTGCCTTTTCCTGGAGCAAAAAAATAAATTCTCAATTCAATTTCATTGTGATTGATTGCCTGTAAACTTGTAGATAACAGACACATTTTTTGAAAACATCAGTATTTACTGGTGAGATTATCTCACCTTGAAA
>PJTT01000419.1_pt1 | contig 35252 bp, 28 predicted proteins | sample 1512261 | NCBI WGS metagenome assembly PJTT01 (sample SAMN08177685, study PRJNA422409) | Soil metagenome, whole genome shotgun sequencing project. | isolation source: Soil (2) enriched on wood chips | place: USA: Madison | collected 2015-01-15
ACAAGAAGTTTGTCAGGTTGAGCCTGACGAAACCCGGTGAGAATTTTTATTGTGTTACATCACCCTTCGTCAAGCTCAGGGTGACATTGACTTTCAACAAATTAGGCACTTGTCATTAACAGCCTGACGAAGCCCAGTAGGAATTTTTATTATGCTGCATAACCCTTCGTCAAGCTCAGGGTGACAAAAAATTTGAGGCTGTCATGTACTTTTCCAGCTATACTTTAATTGGAGTTTTTGTCTCAAGCCGACGGCTTCGCATCTGCACCGCCGCTGATTTTGATTCTTTCAAAAAATTGGCTGCGCATTTTTTGAATACTGTCTGCGACAGTACCGAACCAAAAAATGCGGCTTATGCAGACGCTGTTGGAGATTAGCTAGTGGTTGTGATTGTAAGAAATATTTCATTGGCTATTGTTATAAGAACTATAGTTAAGATGAAGGAAATTTATGCTTGTTTTATAAGTCTGATGTGTGGACTGGAATTGTCTCCTATCATCGGCATGACGAATACTTTTTATTATAGTATCCTATTTATGTAAGCTATACTTTAATTGAAGCTTTTGTCTCGAGCCGACGGCTTCGCATCTGCAACGCCGCTGATTTTGATTCTTTCAAAAAATTGGCTGCGCATTTTTTGAATACTGTCTGCGACAGTACCGAACCAAAAAATGCGGCTTATGCAGACGCTGTTGGATTATAGCAAGTGTTTGTGATTGTAAGAATACTTTTATTCAAAACGATTATATCAAAACGCCACAACTTCTGAATGCAAAAACTTTCTGATGAGTATTTGTTTCTTGACTACAGGAGATACCTCCTACGTCTGCATGACGAGCCATTTACAAAAAAGTATTTCTTGCTTGCGACGAATCTGCTGCTGATTAATGTTATGCTGTACAAGAGTGCGACGCAAGGGACGATCATCTGTGTTACTACAGCTGGTAACAAAATAAAAAACTATTTTACTTCAGATTCTTTTTGATGGTAAAGCTTGTTTCTAATTGTATGTTACGGGAATGGCTACCTATTTGTATGTTATAATTGCCGGGATAAAGTTTCCATTTGCTTTCTTTTAAATCCCATTTTTGCAACTCGCTTAATGGTATAACAAACTCAACAATATTTTCGTTACCCTTGGTTATATGCACACGACGAAATGATTTTAATTCCTGTACGGGCATTCTGTCAATAGCCGGATATTGAATGTATAACTGCGCTACTTCATCGGCATTGTAATTACCGGTGTTGGCAATTTTTACACTCAGCTTTATACTATCTTTTGTTGAACGTGGTGCAATAACGGGCTGTGTGTTCCAGTTATATTTAAAGCTGGTATAACTTAAACCAAAGCCAAAAGGATATTGTACGTTGCCGGTGTAATAACGATAGGTTCTGTCTTTCATATCGTAGCTGGAATAATCGGGCAGGTTGTTTAACGATTCGTAAAACGTTACAGGCAAACGACCTGCAGGTGATACGGTACCAAACAATACATCGGCCACAGCATGACCACCTTGCTCGCCGGGATACCAGGCTAAAATAATGGCATCGGCATACGGCTCGATGGCTTTTATATTTACATTGCTACCGGCTGTAACTACCACTACAACGGGTTTGTTTTTTTTGCGTAATTCTTTTAACATGGCAATATGCGCAGCGGGTAATTCTAACGATAATTTATCGCCACCATTAGCGGCTAAAAATGCATCGCCTTCTTCGCCTTCGTACACCGGCGTTAAACCAATAACCGCAATGGCAATATCACTTTCGCCGGCGGCCCATATACCACCAAAGCGAGTAGTGTCAGTAAAATCGCTACCCTGATCGTACTGTACGGCAACTGCAGGACCTGCGGCTTGTGTAATACCTTCGGCAACGGTTACAATATTGCCAGACATGCCATGATAGTTGGCCACCATTGGATCCATAGCTCCGGCATTAGCACCTAACACCATGATGGAACCATATTTTTTCATATCAAGCGGCAACAGGTTTTTATCGTTTTTCATTAACACCATACTCTGCTGTGCTACTTTGCGTGCCAATGCAATATGTTGTGGCGTATGCACACTTTCGGCACCTAGTTTTCCATATACATTTTGCGCAGGTGCATCAAAAAAACCTAAACGCATTTGTGTACGGAGTAAACCGGTTAGTGCTACATCTATATCTTTATTGGTAATTAGCCCGGTGCGTAGAGCCTCGGCTAAATGATTTTGTAATAAATCGGAACAATCTAAATTAACACCGGCTTTAACCGCATCAGCAGCAGCTTGTGGTTTGCTATCAGTTAATTTATGAAAGTTAACAATATCGTCAATAGCACCACAATCCGTAACTACATGGCCTTTAAACTGCCACTCAGTACGTAATATTTTTTGCAACAATTCATTACTGGTACAACAAGGCTCATCGTTTAAACGATTGTAAGCACACATCACGGCTTCCACACCAGCATCAACCAATTTTTTAAATGCGTACAAATAAGTTTCCCGCATATCTTTTTCATCGGCCTTGGCATTAAAAGCATGGCGGCCAGCTTCCGGGCCACTGTGTACTGCAAAGTGTTTTGCAGCAGCTGCTGTTTTTAAATAACGAGCATCTGTGCCTTGTAATCCTTTTACAAAAGCGGTACCCATGGCTGCTGTCAGGTATGGATCTTCGCCATAGGTCTCCTGGCCACGACCCCAACGTGGGTCACGAAATATATTTACATTAGGCGACCAAAAAGTTAAACCCATGTATTGTATATGACGGCCCTCTGCTGTTGATAAATTATACTTGGCTCTTGCTTCGGTTGATATTGCATCTGCAACCTCCTGCACCAGACTATCGTTAAACGTTGCCGCCATGCCAATGGCTTGTGGAAACACCGTAGCCAGACCAGCACGGGCAACGCCATGTAAGGCTTCGTTCCACCAATTGTAAGCCGGAATATTTAATCTTGGTATTGCAGTACTTTTATAACCTAACAAAGAAATTTTTTCTTCCAATGTTAGCTTGCTTAATAAATCAGCTACTCTTTTTTCCTGTGTTTCGTTTGCGTTTCTAAACACCGGCACTTGCTGGGCTTGTACCGTAACATTTAACACCAGCATCAATATCAATAAACGTAAATAAACCATAATCAACTTTTTTAAATACAATCATTAAGGTTGTTTGTACAAACCTACTTCGGCCAAGACAGGCTTTGTACGGCTTTGTAAAATAGAAAGGCGTATTTTATTGGCAGTTACCGGTGCAAAACGCAGTAACCTTTTGTAACCCACTGTTGTGCCTTCAACAATTGGTTTCCACTCGCCATTTACCTCATACTCTAATATAAAATCTTCAATACGTTGGCCCTTGGTAATATCTTCCTGCAAAAGCAATACATCAAAAGTTTGCGGTGCTGTTAATGTAAATTCAATTACAGCTGTACTGTCTTTTCCCTTGGTTGTCCAGCTTGTATTAAACTTACCATCTACCAATGCTTTTGTTTTTTTTCCGTTGGCAGTAATTGTAGCAGTTTGCAATAAATTATTGGCAAAAGTTTTATCGGTTAGTTTTTTCCATTCCACTAAACTTTTAGCATCCTGCTCGTGAATTAAACCTCTTTTATCCGGAGGAATATTTAACAACAACACACCATTACGACCTACAGAACTAAAATAAATATCTAATAATTTCTCTGGTGTTTTTACCAGACTATCTTCTGCAGGATGATGAAACCAACCTGGCCTGATAGATACATCCGTTTCAGCAGGATACCATACCAAACTTTTTGCTTTTACAATTTTTGCACGGCTGCCTAAATCATCTTCCATTAAATTCATGGGTGCAAAGCCTGCTGCTTGTTGCGAGTTGGCCGCCACTTTATCCTGCACCATTTCATCGGCAGGCAATACACTCCATTCTGTTTCCCGGCCATAACCCGATTCTGTGCCTACCCATCTTACATCCGGACCCATTACTGCGATAACTGCCTTGGGTTGTAATTTTCGAATATGATTGTACCAGCGATTGTAATCGTAATATTGTTTTTTGCCCGTTGGGCCTTCTCCATTTGCACCATCAAACCACACTTCGTTTATCTCACCATAATTACTCAACAGTTCTGTTAGCTGATTAATAAAGTAATCATTATACTTTGCGGAGTCACCAAAAAATTTTGAGTTTCTATCCCATGGCGACAAGTACACACCAAACTTTACACCATACTCTTTACATGCTTCGGCTACTTCTTTCACTACATCACCTTGTCCACTTTTCCACGGACTATTTTTAACCGAATGCTCCGTATAAGCCGATGGCCATAAACAAAAACCATCATGATGTTTGGCTGTAAGTATAACCAGCTTAATACCCGCATCCTTACTCACACGCACCCATTGTCTGGCATCCAGTGCAGTTGGATTAAATATCGCTGGGCTTTCACTACCATCGCCCCATTCTTTATTGGTAAATGTATTTACACCAAAATGCAAAAAACCAGTCAGCTCCATTTGTTGCCAAAGCAACTGTCTTTTTGATGGCACTACTTGTGCTGCTTTTTTTATTTTATCCGCATCACTATCCGTTGGTTTAAACTGCACATAATTTTTTTGTGCTTGCAACGTAAAACTTACTGTAAAAACAAGTAAGCTTACAATTAATGTTATTTTACTTTTCATATTTTTCGTAGTTCTTCGTAGCTGTAAAACAAATCGTTTATACAAATATGCGTACTATCCTTTTATAAATCAACACCGCAAACTTGTTTAAAAAGTTGGGGCTATCAGCTGCAGTACAAATCCGGGCAACAGTTCCCCGCCCGTCTTCAATCCCTGGCTTTAAGGCCAGGGTATTTACGCCTAAGCGGGGCAGCCCTTCATCAACAGATACACCCATCAACAAAACAGCCCACTGCAAAAAAACTAAAACTATAAAAAAATTAAAAAGCCGGTTGTAACAAAAACATGATAATAACTATCATTGTTTTATACAACCGGCCTGATGAAATTATTTATTGAACAGCATTTATCTCTGCCATACCAACCCTGTTACCACTTGTTTGTGAAGTAATGGTAAACCTAAAATATTGTGCCGTTATCGCATTACGCAAATTAATTCCTTTTAAATCAGGCGATGCAGCATTTGTTCCACTTGCCGGGCCCGTTCCGGTCCATCTACCCTGCTCTACCCAGTTTACATTATCACTACTGGTTGCCAACAAAATACTGGTTGCATTTTCCGAAGTATTATTATGGTTAGGGGTTATTATAAAATTTTTAATCGTTTGTTCTACACCCATATTTAATACAATCCATTTGGCAGCAGTTGCACTATTACTGGAGCGCCATACTGTTGAGTTACTACCATCTAACACATTAATGGCAGGTGCTCCGTTTGTAATATTACTTGCCGTAGCTATCCATCCAGCTCTTGACATTAGTGTGCCCGTTACAGGTGCTTGTCCTTCCGCTATATTTTCAAAGCTATTAACAATCTCAATATAAACATGCTTATGGCTACTACTAATTTGCACACCTCTATCTTCGCTACTTAAACTTTTCAAAGCAATAGGTAACAAATAACCCGATTGACCGTTCAGCAACGCTGTATTTGTTAACTCAACTTTTATAGCCGATGAAGATTTAGCAGATCCCGCAGGAATAACATACGGTCCGTCGCTTACAATTCTGTACGAAGCTGTAGGAGCCGGTAAATACCTGGTACCATGCTTTGCATTAAAAGCATCCACAACTGAAACATCCGCTTCTACTTCTAAATTAACATTGGCGGGCACTTCTCTTGTAGCATTCACATAAAACTCGGCCGTTTTTTCTCCATTTATTTCTGTAGGAGTATGTATAAGATTTAGCTTTGTAGAATTTGTTAAACTTGCTTTATCACCCAAAAGATAAACCAGTAGTTCTTTTGAACTCAATTCATCCTTTTTACATGCGGCAAGCATTATTAATAAGGACAGGCATGCTAACGTCCCCTTATTTTTTATTAAATATTTTAAAATCATACTTTCTTTTTTTAAACTTTTTAAAATTGCGACCATTAAGTTTTAAGGACATCTCACACCCTCTACTAAACTTACCGCTCTGTTAGGTAACGCCTTATGGCCATTTCCTGTTAAATCAGCAATAGATCCATCAGTATCCAGTTCATTAAATCTCCAATAAGCCAATAACCCTTCCGATGTAGGATCCACATAACACAGATTATTTTGAAGTTCTTTTGCAGTTAGTGCTTTAGTCCAAACCCTTGCTTCACTTATGTATCCGTTTAACAACCTGCCGTCAGCCGATCGTCCAATATGAAAGCCGCCTGAATAAGTATCTGTTAAATTAATATTTCCAGTTTCTGCATCGGTGTAATTATCCATAACGCCATTAATATACAAAGACATCGTTGAGCCGTTATAAACAATTGCCACATGGTACCATTGTCCGGTAGAAAAAGAAACCTTACTATTCACCGGGAATTTTTTTCCATTTACCAAACCACCAGCTAACTGAATTTGATTATTAGCAATACTTACATCACCAAAACGTAATAAAAAGTTTTCTTCTATTCCCATCACAGAGCTAATAAACGGATTTGCTGTTTGAAACTGATTAACAAAAACACGACACTCCATTGTAAGGCGACCCACACTGGCTAAAGCCGGAGTAGTTTGAAAAGAAGGTACTCTGAAATAATTTTGCGTTAATACGGTTGCTTTTGTAATAATGGTTCTGCTTACAATAACATACAGTATTCTTGATGATTCTAATACTTCAACACCTCCTGCTACATCAATTATTTTGATAGGTACACAGTAGGTTACTCCTTCTTCAAAATCATCCAGAGATGTAACAGAAAAACTTATCGGAGCAGATAAATTCGTACCTGCTTTAATTACCAGTTGTTCGGCTTCCAATCCAAAGCTACCAGCAGGTAAAAACTGATAATTTGTTTCATTCTTTTTATTGTACGCATCAACTAGAGTCGGATCAACTTTAATATTAACATTTATATCCGTAGAAGTTTTTGCAGAATACGTAACCGAAACACCAAGACTTGAAGGCCCCTCAATTGTAAAACGCTTAGCAGGTGACTGTTCAGTACCGGTAAAATAAATGGCGTCATTAAATTCTGTCGTTTTACGACAGGATTGAAAACCCAAACCCACTATCATTAATAGCAGCAGGCTATATTTATATTTAATCATTTTAAATTAGTTTAGTTTGTCACAAAAGAAATACGAAACTCTTTTCTATTTAACTGCGGGATTAGCAACTTGAATAGCTCTTCGCATATATTTATACGCTGGTGTTGAATTGTAATCACGTACAAAATAAAATGCGCCAAATCCTGCTTTCGTACCCTGGCGTGGTTGCCAACGAGCCATACCTTCTAAGGAATACATACGTAATCCATCAACCGGACTAATTGTATTACCATTTACTTCTGTAAATGGCGAACCACCATTTTGCCACCAGTCACCCAAATTTTCTGTTACAATAAACTTATTGGGAGGACACCAAGCACTTACCCTATCATAACGTGTTTGTAAATTGGCGCCGGAATTTGATGTTGTACCTTGTGTATAAGCCTGATTAATTAAATAATCTATATAAGGTTCAATTGTATTTGGCAATGTATGATTGTAATAATCAACAATTAAAAGCTTATCAGTTCCTGACTTAGGGCCTAACCTATCACTGCAGTATTCCACCAGTCTGGCAAAGTTGCTTGCATTGTTTAAATAGGTGCCTCCTACCGGCTCCCAATCCATATCCAATCCATCTAAATCATTATCATATACTAATGCAACCAACCAATCAGCATATTTTTTCAAACCTTCATCATCTACAGAAAACCCACTTGACTCAAGCTCCACAATAACTGGAGCCACCATTCTCATACCTTTTACTTTTTGACAAAAACGCATTTCCGCTTCTGTTTTGGGAGAAGTTTCTTTCTTTGGTATTCCACCCCATAAACTCAATATATCAATACTATCCGGCAACCCTAAAAAGTGTTGGCCATAAGAGTATGTTTGAGAATAATCGGCATACCATCCAAAACATAATTGGTGGTCGGTTTTTTTATACGCTCTTAAATTTTCGTAATATTCATCTGAATAGTTTCTTGGCTTTTGTAAATCAAGTGCTTCTGCTAAATTTTGCTTTTTACATTGGGCTAAAAAACCGACCAGAAATAATAATGAAAAGACTTTTATAACTTTTCCCATATAATATTTTTTAATAAATTAAAATCGTTATTTACTAAGGATTTACATCCCACCAAAGTTTAGTACCTATATTATCCGGGCCTCCTAAAACTGACATACCGGTAGCCACTCCTGAAGGATTGTTCAGGTACTCCGTTTGAGGGAAAGGCAATCTTCTAATAAAACCACCTGAAGGAATAACACCATTGCTTTGATTACTTACAACCGGAAATATTTTAGGGAATCTCGTTCTGCGAAACTCGGACCAAGCCTCTTGTCCATCAGGATACATTGCAATCCACTTTTGCGTAATTATTCTTTCCAACTGTTGGTTAAAGGTTGAGGCGTCATCCCATTTAATTGTTATTGTACTCAACAAGGGACTATTAGCCGCCACATTATTGCTGCTGCTTGCTATGTCAATATATTCTGCCGGCTTACTAACATTATCGGCAATATAAGCAGTTGCATTACCGGCACCCCAAAAAGTAAAGGAGGTTTCTATACCTGTTTCATACAGGCTCTGGGCTGTACCGCCCATATTCCACCCCCTAATAGCACCTTCTGCACGTAGAAAATACATCTCTGCAGCCAACATCCAAACAATTGGTGTAGTAGGCATAACATTTAATTCAGAAAATGGTAATGAATAAGCATCCTTATTGTTAATAACAATGCCGTTTCGTATGCCATGAAAGCCACCATTAGGCGCTTGCTTAAACATCATGCGCATTCTCGGATCGTTATAACCTTTTAAGAAGGATTCCATATTAGCACCCATTCTAATATCCTTAAAGTTATTGCTGATAATATATAGCGGGTTATTAAAAGTTAATTTACTACCAGTTATTAATAAAGCATTATCATCGTTACTTGTCAAAACACCGTAGCTGTTTGATACCGCAGATTCTGCAAACTCTTTAGCTTTGGCCTCATTAACATTTGCCATACGCATTGCCAATCGCAATTTTAAAGAGTTGGCAAACTTTATCCACTTCACATAGTCTCCTCCATATATTAAATCGTATGCTGCCAAAGGCTTTTGTCCGGGATTTTGAGCTATAAAATCTGTAAGCTCTGTTATGGCCGAATCTAAGTCCATAAAGAAAGAATTATAAATACTTTCTTGTGAATTATAATTTGTAGTCAGGTTTCCGTTTCCAAAATTAAAATACGGTAATGGACCATACATATCAGTTGTTCTATGTACTGACGTCACTTTTATTATCTGAGCCAATGAATACACATGTTGTAAACCCGGATTATCCTGAGTACGTTGTTTGATAGAAAGCCATGCTGGCATAACCCCTAAAAATGAACGACCAAAACCCGCATTATACCAATTAGGTATCATTGCATAGGTTGTATTATTGGCAGATCCAAACCAGTTATTACTGGCACCCATGTAACCAGAATAAACATCACCGGCCAGGTTTTGCATAATCTGGTACATCTCATCACCAAAGGCCGGAGGTTGTGCTATTGGGAAAATATTCTGCTGCATTTGAGCAAAAAATACCCCGGTTTTTAAATTGTCATACTCCAACGTTTCCTCCGTTACAGCATTGGGATCAGTATTATATTTTTCAAAATTTTTTGTACAACTTACTAATGTGCTTGCGCCTATTAAACATGCAGGCAAAAGCAGGTATATATATTGTTTAAACTTATTCATGATATCTTTTCATTTAGAATGATCAAAATTGAACTTTTACACTAAATCCAACACTTCTTAAACTAGGCTGCATAAAATAGTCTATACCTTGATAATAGGTACCTGTACTTGCAGCAGATTCAGGATCGAAGGGAGATTTATTATAAAACATAAACAAGTTTCTTCCTATTAAAGAGGCTGTAATTCCTTTAATGTTGCCGCCCCAAAATTTAGGTTGAAAAGTATATCCTAATGAAGCTTCCGCTAAGCGCACATTGGTGGCGCTATACACGTAAGTAGCACCCACACCTGATACCCCACCACCTATTACTTCGTAGTATGGTTGTGCAGGAATTCGTTCTCCATTTACAACCACCCCGCCATTATCTCTTGCAATAGCAGATTGTTCTGACACACCAAATCTGTCCATAATAGCTTGGGTTACTGAAACACCCACACCACCCACTCTTGCGTTAATCAAAAAATCAAGACTAAATCCTTTGTAAGTGAAGCCATTTCTAAAGCCAAGATTATACTTGGGATTTGAATTTCCAGCCAAAATGTAAGCATTAGGATCAGCTTTAACAGTTTGTGTTTGAAGACCCACATCAATAAACCCATGTTCATCAACTACTAAAGTGTTAACATAAATGTCACCCATTCTTCCACCTTTTACTAATGCCATCATGTAACTCCCTGTTCCACCCATACTCAAACTATCAACTGTAACAGTTTGCCCTGTTGTATGATTGGTATTACTTGTTAACAACTGATTAATTTTATTTCTATTCAGTGTAAATACAACATTAGAATTCCAAGCAAGCTCTCCAAATTTGTTATTAAAACCTAAGGCGGCTTCTATACCCATATTACTAACCTCACCTGCATTCACATAAAAGCTAGAATAACCCGTACTTGGAGCTAGCGTAGGATTAAATAATTGATTTTGTGTAATTGAACTATACGCAGTAATATCAAAATTTATCTTATTTCTTAAAAAGCGAAGATTAAGACCAACTTCATATGATTTAGTTCTTTCCGGCTCCAGACCTGTAGCAGGTAAGAATGAATTAATTGCCGGATAACCACCAATAATAGGATAAGTTGGTATGGTAACAAACCGTTGTGGTGCATTACCAACTTCACTATATGAGCCTCTTATTTTTGCGAAAGAAAGCACTTGAGATGTTATTGGAAACAAGTCACTTAAAATTGCTGACGCTCCGATTGAAGGATAAAAAATAGATTTAGAAGTAGACCCTGCTAATGCAGAAGACCAATCGTTTCTTCCGGTTAAATCTAAAAACAACCTGTTACGATAGGAGAATTGTGTGCTGGCAAAAATCGCTTGTGTTTGATCTCTGTAAGAAGACTGTGTAGGTATTCCTTGTAATCTGTTAACATTATTAAAGTTAAAATGATTAGGCACACTTTGTAAATTACCGCCATATCCGGTTTGTGAATATTGATCATCAATTAAACTAGAGCCAACATTAGCCGTGAAATTATAATCAGCTGAAATGCTCTTATTAATATTTACAATTACATCCGTATACAATTGTTTTGTAGCCAATACATCATTATGATAGTATCCGGTTTCTGATGCAAATAAACCCGAGGTAGAAGCATAGAACTTTTTCTCTGCTACTGTATTATTCCTGTCATATTTTACACGTCCGGTAATATTAATCCAATCAGCAATTTCATATTTTAAAGCAGCACTTGCTAAATAACGTTCTTTATTATTATTAAACATATTCCGTTGTGCAATCCAGTAAGGGTTTTGCATTTGGAAGCCCATATCGCCAAATGGCCAAAACTGTGTTTTAAAATTTCTTGAAGGATTATAGCGTTCAAAAATTTTATACTTCTCAATATCATCACCTCTAGGAAAAAGATATATTGGAACCAATGGATTAAAATACTGACCTTGAGACAACATATTTTGCTCTTCCAGATTTATATACATCATGCTTAAGTCCATGGTAAACTTATCATCTAAAAAGCTAGAAGTATTACGAACAGAAAAGTTATACCTGTTTAAGGTATTGTTCATGATGATACCTTTAGCATTGGTAGATGCTGCAGAAAAATATGTTTGATTTTTTTCATTACCGGTTGACAACGAAATGCCATTCATTACGTTTATGCCAGTTTCAAAAAAGTCTTTTGGATCATAGTTAGATGGCTGATCCAATTTAGGTCCCCAACTGGAGAAACTCCCTTCTTCTGAACCGTATGTATTTTGAAAACGTGGTAAAACAAATGGCGAAAAATAATTGGTGTTATTATTTACACTCAGGCTCAATCCGCCTTTTTCACCTTTTCTTGTAGTAATTAATACCACACCATTTGCCGCAGCACTTCCATATAATGCCGCAGCAGAAGGACCGGTTAAAACTGATATTGAAGCAATATCTTCCGGATTTAAATTAGATATACCATCGCCACTTGACCCTGAACCTGTAAAGATATCAGAGGCTTGCGTAGTTGATAAATTAGGTAAAGGAATACCATCGACAACGTACAGCGCATTATTATTACCGAAAAGAGATTTAGAACCTCTCATTATTACCCTTGAAGATCCTGCAATACCACCTGCACTCGCATTGATTGTTACACCGGCAACTTTACCATTTAAACTATTTACAAAATTGGCATCCTTCACACGATTAATTTCTTCACTCTTTATTTCCTGAACATTGTAGGTTAATGCTTTGGCCTTACGTGTTATACCCAAAGCCGTTACTACCACATGCTCTTCTTCGCCTACTTGTTTCTCTAGTGTTACATCAACACTTGTCTGTGTATTAAATACTATTTCCTCCTGTTTGTAACCAACATAAGAATACACCAATATCTGCCCCGGAAGTGCAGCAATGCTATAACGCCCTTCAGCATTTGTTACCGTTGAAATGTTAGTGCCTTTTATAGAAACTGTTGCGCCTTGTAATGGGGCACCATCGGCTGTAACAACACCTTTTACTTCGGCGTAAATTACTTCAGGAGTTACCACTGTTTTTACCTCCGGTAAAGGAGCTATAACAGTTGTTTTTTTCGCAATAATGAATATTGTCCGGTTATGAATTTCGTAGCCTACCGGTTGATCCTTGGTTATAAAAGTTAAAAAACTTTGTAACGGCATATTCTGTACAGCAGCCGATACGGGTTTAATTCCTTTTAGTACTTCTTTATTGGCAAAAACAGTATAGCCGGTTTGTGTTTCTATGGCTTTAAACACTTTTGTTATAGCCACATTTTTACCGGAAAAAGTTACCGACTGTGCGTAACCGTTAGCCTGCACTTTAAGCAAGCCTGCCATCATAAATACAATAAAAAATTTCATGATTAACAGCGTTTTGGGGAGTAATCTCCGTCGCTGCGGCAAAACCTTATCCTTCCCTGACGGGTGAGTATTGGTTGATAATGAGAGCCTTAGCACAACAGCGTTGAGATTACAAAGAGCAAATTTTTGCATACCTTTGTTTGGGTTTGATTAAGAATAAATTGATAGTGTTTTAATTTTTGTAATACTCAAACCTTTGCCGCCCGGATGGCCGTCCGTGGCGGTTTTTATTTAAGTATTAGTTGCGTTAGTTTTTTAATTCATAATGGCTTTTTAGTTATAAAATTATTATGGCAAAACAACCAACTTTCTGTTGGCTTCTATTTTAAAATGTACGTTCGATTTTTCCAATCCACTTAACACAACATCCAGACTTAAGTCTTTACCCATCTTTCCATAAAACTCTTGCTTAGGTATATTACCCTGGTACACAACCTCAATATCATACCAGCGCTCTAATTGTCTCATCACCTCTTGCAATGAAGCATCTTCAAAATCAAATACACCATTTTTCCATGCTACCACTTTATCTGTATTTACACTATTCAACACTTTAATGTTTCCTGTATTGGTTGACTTGGCCTGTTGGCCCGGCCTTAATTCAATTTTATCGTTTGCCGATTTTAATCGCACTGCCCCTTCCAATAAAGTTGTATTAATTGTTTCTTCGTTTTGGTACGAGTTAACATTAAAATGCGTACCCAATACCTCTATTTCTGTTTGCTCATTTACTTTTACTTTAAAAGGCTTGGCCGCATTATGAGCTACTTCAAAATAGGCTTCGCCAGTTATTTCCACCAACCTCTCAGCACCGGTAAAAACAATGGGGTATCGTATAGATGAAGCCGCATTTAACCACACTTTAGAACCATCGGGTAATACCATTTGAAACTGACGACCTTTTGGTGTACTCATGGTATTGTAACCCACTACATTTACGCCGGTTACATCGCCATCATAAATCAACTGGCCGTTTTTAAGCATTACTTTGGTTCCACTTTGGGTAGTAATTAAACCGTTACCCAAACTATCCAATACAACTGTCGATCCATCCATTAAGGTTAATACTGCGCCATCCTGTCCGCCGGTAATTTGGTTAGTAGGTATTACTTGTGCCAATTGCTGTTGGTTGTTGTCTGTTGCTGTGTTACTAGCAAAAAAGTAAACACCCATTCCTACCAAAATAATTACCGCTGCTGCGGCACGCCAAATAGCTTTTTTATAAAACGGAATACGACGTACCGGCTTTTCCTCTTCTATATTTTCTAAAATATTTTGAAGCCTACGCTCCAATGCTTGTTGCGTTTCTTCATCTAATGCTTGCGTATCTAACGATAGTTGCTCTACAATTAATCCGGCCGATAACTCATCAGACTGATCATTGCCCAACCAATTTACCAACAGCTCCGTAGCTTCCGGCGATAAATTGGCGTTTAAAAGACGTTCAAATAATTCTTTGTATTGATTACGGTTTAATGCCACTTTGCAATGGGTTTATTTCCATTAATAACGTAGCAAATAAAGAGATGGGGGGATGCGAGTGTGAAAATTTAATAAAAAATTAATGCATTTAATATACTCATTAACAAGCAATTGAATGATAACTCATATAAAATAAGGAAGAAAATAAAAATGTTGCCTTACAGCGAAGGGAGTTGCATAAGCAACCAGGCCAGTATCATGGTAGTATCCATATTGTTCAGCATGTATTGCTGCAGGTTTTTTTTACTGGTAACCAGGTATTCTTTTACGGTAAGGGGCGATATACCCATTATTTCTGAAGCTTTTTTATACGTATAGCCTTCTTCTTTTACCAGTTTATATACTTTCTTTTGTTGTGGGCTAAGCTGACTAATAGCTTTATTTAGCAATAAAGAACATTCTTTTTCCAGCAATTGTTCCTCTACGGGATTATAGTTTTCTGCAGCCAGTTTTTTAAACTTCTGTAAAAGCTGTTGGTCAGATTTTAGCTTTCTAAAAAAATCGAAAACCAGCCTTTGCCCAATTCGGTACAAATAACCTGCAAAGTTTTCCTGTAACCCGGGCATTTCTCTTTTTACCCACAGTTTTGTAAATAGGTCTTGGGTAATTTCTTCGGCGGTGAGGGGGTCTTTTACTAAGCGAAGTATGCCCGTGTATAATTGCGGACTATAATGCCGATACAATGCGGTAAAAGCCTGTTTATCGCCTTGTTGCAATGCTGCAACCAACACGGTTTCGTTATGTAAACTGTTTTTTGACAAGAGGTAAACAATCGGTTTTGGTTACACCAAATTAACCGTAAAATAATAAAATAATAATTTATAAAAAGAGAAAAAAAGTTAATATATATTTTAAATTAACTAAAAATAGTCTGGCAAAGGCTTTAAACCCTTACTTCGACAACTCACGTTAATTTATTATAAAAAGTATTTGTGCTTTGTAAAACTTTTTGTAAGCCTAAAATATGTTTAATTGCTTTTGGCAGGTACAATCATTTCAAATTCGGGAATTTCTACCAGGAATAGTTTTTTATTGTGCAGGTTTTCCATTTGGTAAGTACCTTTCATTTTACCCATATCGGTGCGCAGGTTGCAACCGCTTACATATTGGTAATTTTCGCCGGGCTGTAAAGTTGGTTGAACACCTACTACACCCTCACCCTCAACCGTGCGGTACGAGCCGTTACTGTCAAATATTTTCCAGTTGCGGCGGTGTAGTTTTACGGGGAAGGCATTATGGTTTTCAAGCGTAATGCGGTAGGCAAACATAAACTCCGACTGCATGGGGTTGCTGTAATCTGGTTGGTAATAGGTTTCCACATGCACCAATATGCCGGCAGTTATTGCGCTACTCATATACAATGGTTTTGGTAAAAATAAGTTATTTCCGTTGCGTTTGCAATACAATTTTATGTTTGGTTAAGCATATTGAAATTATAAATCTGCACAAAGCCATCCTAATTTTAATACGGTTTTAATGTTATTGTAAAATGTAAACAAATTGCAAATACACATAAAACAGCCTTATTTAATGCCAAAAGCTACAGTATTTAAGTTACCTTTGCGCCACCAAATTAACCGCTTTTATTGTCCCGAATTTTGAGAAAAACATTGCACCCGGTTTTGGTTACAGTAGTATAGCCGGGCTTTGTACAACTGTTTAATGGCTGCCCGATGGCAGTGGCACCGTAGCCACCTTAGTGGCGAAGGTATAACGGACAGCGGGAACTGCTGTTGATAGTAGTACTACTTTTGACAGCCCCAAAAAAGTAAAATAATTAAACACACAATTATATAATAATTTATGAAAATAGCTGTAGCAAAAGGTGATGGCATTGGACCGGAAATTATGGATGCCGTGCTTAACATTTTTAAAGCAAATAACACGCCGTTGGAGTATGAGTTTGTAGATATGGGTAAGTGGGTGTTTGACAAAGGTTTTAACAACGGTATGACGCCGGAAGCCAAACAAAGTATTGAGACCCTGGGTTTGCTTTTTAAAGGCCCTATGGAAACACCAAAAGGCAAAGGTGTAAAAAGTATTAATGTTACTGCCCGTAAAACATGGAATACGTACGCTAACAAACGTGCTTTTCAAAGTCTGCATGGTGTAGATACCGTTTTTAGCAAAGCCGGTATACCTATTGACATTACCGTAGTACGTGAAAATATTGAAGATACTTATGGTGGTATTGAACATATGCTTACGCATGATGTGGCATTAAGCCGCCGTTTTATTACCCGTCCGGGTAGTATGCAGGTTATACGTTATGCATTTGAAATGGCTCGCCAAAAAAATGCACGCCGTATTAGTTGTGGCCACAAGGCTAACATTATGAAAATTACCGATGGTTTATTTTTAGAATGTTTTTACGAAGTAGCTAAAGAGTATCCGGAAATTAAAGCCGATGATATTATTGTAGATGACCTTTGTATGAAACTGGTTACCCGTCCTGATTTATTTGATGTGGTAGTATTAACCAATTTACAAGGCGATATTGTAAGTGATTTATGTGCCGGTTTAGTAGGTGGTTTAGGTTTTGCACCATCGGCAAATATTGGCGATCATATTTCTATTTTTGAAGCCGTACATGGCACTGCACCGGATATTGCAGGCCGTAACATAGCCAACCCTACTGCGTTGCTTTTAAGTGGTATTGCTATGTTGCAACATGTTGGCTTAACCGAGAATGCAGCTATTATTGAAAACGCATTATTGTACACTTTAGAAAGCGGTGTGCATACCGGCGATTTTGGCGATAAAAGCATTCCATCAGTAAACACTACCGAGTTTGCCAATGCCATTATTGCCAACTTTGGTAAAAAACCTGCTGTTGGTGCTAAAGAAATTGTACCTAACAAACCCGGCACACCTGCACCATTTAAGTTGCAACAAAACAGCATGATGGTAAGCAAGGAAGTGGAAAACGAACATATACTAGGTGTAGATATGTTTATTGAAAGCAGCGAGCAACCGCATGTAATTGCTTTAAAATGTCAGCGCCATGGTGGTGTTAAATTTAACCTGGTAAATATTAGCAACCGCGGTACGCAGGTATGGCCTACCGGATCGGTTTATACCAACCTGGTTAACCAATACAATGTACGTTTTGAAAGTATTGACGGTACCCCACTTAGCCAAACCGATATTATTGGTTTGTATGTAAGCCTTAGCGGTAACTTTAAAATTTGTTCGTTTGAGTTACTAAATACCTGGGGCGATAAACGTGGTTACAGTTTAGCACAAGGACAGTAATAGTTCATGGTTAATAGTTAATAGCTGATAGTTAACCAAGCATTATATAATTTAAAACACCTGTATATGCAGGTGTTTTTTTATTTGTTAATCGGCTGCATTGCTACTAGCATCGTCTGTTGCGTCGCACACTTGTGCTGTGGTAATTCTATTGGGCATTGTGCAAGTGTTATTACATTTTTTCGAGAAGGCGGTTTTAGCGGGGTGCAATTAACAATTATTTATAAGTTGTTTATGTATCTTGTTTTTACAACCATTACATGAAAAAACTGCTCACCATATTTTTATTAGGTTTTAGCCATACCGTATTTGCACAACAAATATGGTTTCAAATGCAGCGGGTTAATTATTGTACCAAAACAGTTACCGTAGATTCTTCAATATACTTTTTAGTTGATCAGTTTGGGGTTAAATATAGAAATATAGCCGGAAAAGTTTGGCTTGATTCAAAAGGCACCTATGAAATATACTATACCAAAAGTCTCAATACAGTCTTCCCTACCATACATATAACCGACAATGAAACTATTTATACATATAAAGAACCGAAAATAAGGTTTGCCGCAAAACACTGGGGAATGTCGTTTCAAAATTGTGAAGGATTACTAAACGGGTTTCATGAAGACTTTTATGAAAACGGTAATCCACACATAAGAGGCAACTTTGTAAATGGCCTTCCCAAGGATTCGCTAGTAATGTTTTACTACAATGGCTTTATAAAAAAAAGTATTTATTATTTACGTACACATAATGTAATACAAGAGTATGACAGCTTAGGCACGCTGCGTAAATTAAGCAGGAATAGTAATAAGCTGCCCATTATAACCGACTATGACGCTACAACATTTTTTGCAAATGGCGGTTTACAGTCCAGAGAAAAAGTAAAAAACAGATCTTCTAATTATGTAGAATATTATCCTAACCGAAAATTAAAAACAACGTTAACTAAGCGAAAACGAACAGAGTATTTTATGGATGGTAGCCCCGAAGTTGTATTTACCTGGAAAGAAAAATTTTCTAAACAAGGTTATTCAAGGAAAAAGAAATTTGAAATACGAAAGATTGTTTACAATGAAAAAGGTGAGATAAAAGAAGACTTGAAATATTACTCTGCCCAAAGTTATTTAGTACAACCAAAGCTAAATTTTAATGATGCTGATTTTATAATTTATTGGAAACAATATAATGATTTGGGCGAGGAAAAAATACTGTATAGAAACGTTAGCAAGCTTGATGTAAAATACACAGGTGGTTTTATTACAAATCCTTGAAAGGTCATATAGAACGATGATATGGAAAGACTAATTTCAGTATCTTTATGCACCTCGACTATGCACAAACAACTACTTATAATCTTACTGACCGTATTCATTGGTGTTAACCATGGGTTAACGCAAATTTACTCGTTTCAATTATTTCGTGTTAACCCATGTACTAATATTACAGCTTTAGATACAAGTGTTTATTATTTAGTTAACCCAGCCGGTTACGCTTATAAAAGTGATAACGGAACCGTATGGCTGGATGCCAAAGGCACATACAATATTCTTTTCCCCCGACAACGCCGATCAAGCTTTGCCACAATAACAATCACTGACAGTGCAAATACACACTTACACTATGATAAAAAAATAAATATAAAATATAACATTGAACAAAGGAGCGAGGCGTACTATGGTTGCAAAGGATTTTTAAATGGCGTACATGAAGATGTTTATGAAAATGGCATTGTGCAAATGCGTGGCAACTTTAAAAATGGCATACCGAGAGATTCTTTAACCTTTTTTTATCCTAATGGAAGTATTTACCAAAGTGTAATTTTTTTACGAAAAAAAATTTACATAAGGGAATATGATAGCCTTTCCGTATTAAGCAAAGTAACACACGTGTTAGACCAAACCTACTTTTTTGCCGAATATAATGCAACCAGTTATTACACAAATGGCCGAGTTAAGAAAATAGAAAAAGTAAGAAGAAAAACTACCCGTACTAAAGAGTACTACCCTAATAAACAAATTAAAAGTGAAATAAATATTAATACAAAAGTAGAGTACGATACGGATGGAAGAGTGACAGCCAGATACAGCTGGAAGGACGTAACCGGCGGAAATAGATTACCCATATATACTACTTATGATGTGTTAAAAACCAGTTACAACAAGCTTAACCAAAAAACAGAAAGCATAAAATATCGTATAATACACCTAGGCAATACTTTACCTGACTTTCATGTTGGCAATTCCGATTACTTTTTTTATTGGAAACAGTATAGTGATGATGGCAAAGAAACAATGTTGTTTACCAATATAAGTAAACAGGATATAATAAAATCGGGTAGATGGATGTATAAATAAAGCTCTTGGGTTATTACGAGCCATTCGCTCAACAAATGTAAGACTCCAAGAAAAAAAATAAGCTCAATTTAACCATCTCTATACTAACCCTTTTATGCACAAAAAATTATTTATTCTATTAATAATTTTAGTCTGTGTTAATTATGGATATACACAGCATATTTCTTTTCAGCTTTTCCGGGTAAACTCTTGTACTAACCATACATATTTAGATACAAGTATTTATTATTTAGTTAATCAGGCAGGCGAAGGGTATGAAAGTCAAAATGGGACTGTATGGTTAGAAAAAAAAGGTACATACAATATTTTTTTTCCAGAGAAACCTAGTTTAAAGTTTGCCCCTGCAATAATTACAGATAGCATAAATACACAACTGCACTATGACAAAAAGATAAGTATACAATTCCCCTCTAAAAAAGGGGGTCAGGCTTATTTTGATTGTAATGGTTTGTTAAACGGCGAGCATGAAGATGTGTATGAAAATGGGATTGTAAAAATGCGTGCAAACTTTAAAAACGGTATACCCCAAGGCTCTATAACCTTTTTTCACCCAAACGGCAATATTTTCCAGAGTGTCATTTTTTCACGAAAAAAAGTTTATATAAGGGAATATGATAGCCTTTCTGTATTATCGAAAGTGACTCATCCTTTAGAAAAGACATATATTTCATTAGTTCCTAACAGGCGTTTTTCAGAGTATAAAGAAATCAGCTATCATACAAACGGTAGCGTAAAAAAGTAGAAAAAGTCATAAAGAATAAATCTCGTTCCAAAGAGTATTACCCTAATAAACAAATTAAAACTGAAATAGACTTTAATACAAGGGTTGACTACGACCTTAACGGAAGAGTTACTGCCAGATATAGTTGGAAAAATGTAGTAGGTAAAAGAGACGTACCATTATTTACGTTTTATATTGTATTAAAAACCAGCTATAATATCAATAACCAAATAACCGAAAGTATAACGTATAGTAGTGATCGTGAAAGGAATTCTTTACCCAACTTTAATGAAAGCGATTCTGATTACATTTTTTCCTGGAAACAGTATAGTGATGATGGAAAAGAAACAATCCTGTTTAACAATATAAGTAAACAGGATATAATAAAATCGGGGAGATGGACGTATAGATAAAGCTCTTTGATTATTCCTAGCCATTAGCTAAACTGACTACATGTACATAAAGAACCACAAGAGGGAAAATGAGTTAAAATTCCATTATCTTTATAGAGCCTGTTTATGCACAAAAAACTACTCCTTTTATTACTAATGCTTAGCGCTGCGTGTTATGGATATACGCAGTATTTTTCCTTTCAGCTTTTTCGTGTAAACCTTTGTACTAACAATACCTATTTAGATACCAGTTCTTATTATTTAGTTAATATGGTTGGCGAAGGATATGAAAGCCAAAACGGAACTGTATGGTTAGATAAAAAAGGAACATACAAGATTGTTTTTCCTAAACAACCTATGTTAAAGTTTGCTCCTGCTATAATTACTGATAGCGTAAATAAACAACTATACTATGAGAAAAAACTATATAGAAAATATAGTATTAAAGTAGGAATGTATGCTTACTTTGATTGTAAAGGTTTATTAAACGGGAAGCATGAAGAAGTCTATGAAAATGGAGTTGTACAAATGCGTGGGAACTTTAAAGACGGTATACCCAGAGACTCTCTAACCTTTTTTCATCCAAACGGCAATATTTATCAAAATGTCATTTTTTTACGAAAAAAATTGTACATAAGAGAATATGATAGCAGTTCGGTGTTAAGTAAAATAACTAATGTTTTAGACTTTGAACTCAAATACAATAATATTTTATTAGGTCCCCTGAGGTATTTTATAGATTACAATGAAACCAGCTATTATACAAATGGTAGCGTAAAAAAAGTAAAAAAGGTAATAAAAGAGAGAGCCCGTTCCAAAGAGTACTATCCTAATAAACAAATAAAAACTGAAATAAATTTTAATTCAAGGGTCGATTACGACATTAACGGAAGAGTTACCACCAGGTATAGTTGGAAAGATGTAGCCGGTAAAAGGAATTTACCCAGATATACAACTTATATTGTAATAAAAACCAGCTATAATATAAACAACCAAAAAACAGAAAGCATAAAGTATAGCAGTGATGGTGGAAGGCGTTCTGTACCTAACTTTAATGTAAGCAATTCCTTTTACATTTTTTATTGGAAACAGTATAGCGATGACGGCAAAGAAACAATTTTACTTAGTAATAGTAAACAGGAAATAAAACCGGGCAGATGGATGTAAAAATAAATATTTTTGAATTTTCTTATAGCCATCTGTTTTAAAATTAATTAAAAAATTGCATAAAATTTTTAATGAATAAATTACTATCTATTGCTTTTATTTTAATTGGTCATTATGTATTTGGCCAACCCACTATTTGGTTTCAAATGCAAAGGGTGGACTATTGCACAAAAGAAACGAAAATTGATTCCAGCTTATATTATTTAGTAGATGTAATGGGAGAAAAGCATAGAAATTTAAATGGCAAAGTAATATTACCTTTTGCAGGAGAGTATGAAATTTACCACCCAAGTCAGCCTGATGTTGAATTCCCTATTGTTGAAATTAAAACCGAAGAAAACATTTATACCCATTACGAAACAAAGATTAAAGTTCTTCCGGGCCATTCATTAAACAGATTATACGTTTATAAAGATTGTAATGGAATATTAAATGGCTTGAACGAAGATTTTTACGAAAACGGAAACTTAAGATTAAGAGGAAGTTTTAAAGACGGTATACCAAAAGATTCTATTACTCTTTTTTACCCAAATGGTAATATTCAAAAATCTATTATATTTTTCCCAAAGCATCTTTATTTTAAAGAATATGATAGTACCGGTGCTTTACAAATGATTAACCATATTAGTACCAAAACTGCCGATTATTACAAAACTACTTACTACCCAAACGGTAATATAAATAGTAACGAAAAGTTTAAAAAAGGTTTTCAATATTTAACGGAATACTACGCCGGCAAAAAAATTAAAAAAGAAATAGGCAAAAATTTTAGAAAAGAATATACCGCTAACGGAGTATTAGAAACTGAGTATAAATGGCGTGCAAAAACATCACAAAGTGCACACAACAAGATTTTTGAAGTAACCCGAACTACATATACAGACACAGGAAACAAATTGGAAGAAATAAAATACATTACGGAGAGTGTTAATCGTCAGCCTTCTCTTGCCATTGCTTATGCGAAACACTATACCTATTGGAAACAATATGACAATACCGGAAAAGAAACCTTGTTATTAAAAAATATAAGTAAGGAAGATATAATGAAAAGAGGTGGTTTTAGGGAGCAATAAATACAACTAAACCTATAACTCACCTACCTTACCCAACCATAAAGCATAGCACTGGCATAGCTAATTAAAAACACACCCAGTATTAAAAACATAATGGCATTAAAAACGCTTTTACCTTCTTCAAAAGCATTTTTTACAAACAGGTAAATACCTATCAGGCAACAAACCAATCCTATAATACCTACCTGCCAATACATTAACCTATACGTTTAGTTTTTGTGTATCCGTTTTTTAATAACCAGTCCAATACTTTATCCCGCTGATCGCCTTGTATAATAGCTTCACCATCTTTTGCACTACCGCCGGTGCCGCAAAAGTTTTTCAGTTTTTTTGACAAATCCTGCAAATCATCTTCAAGGCCAATAAAGCCAGTAATTAAGGTTACCGCTTTACCTGCCCGGTGTTTGGTTTCCAGCTTTACACGTAATAACTGCTGCGCTGCCGCTAGTGTTTCGGTAACTTCTTGTTCTTCCTCAAATTGAAAATCGGGATTGGTACTAAATACAAACCCGTTACGATCCTGTTTATTCTTCTTACTCATGGGAGTAACAATATATATGATGGGTAAATTGTTAAAACATAACAAAACTATCATTTTATATATAAACCGTTACTTTCATTTCGGGCTTAAACATATGGCTGCAAGCATTTAGTAGTTAATTACCCACTTTATGCCATTTTTATGTGGAAAAGTACTTGCACACCCCCCTTTTTTATAAAGTAAATTGCACCTGTAATTATAACGAACGGTGGCATGATAAAATATACACAAACAACACTTGATAAACTGGAAGCCATACCTGAACAATGTGGCTATGTTTTACGCTATGAAAGAGGTACTTTTCAGAGCGGATTTTGCATTTTGGAAGCAAAAAAAGTGGTGGTTTTAAATAAATTTTTACCTACCGAAGGCCGCATTAATATTTTAATGGAGCTTATTCCTCAATTATCTATTGATACAAATTTACTGACTGACGAAGCCCGTAAATTATACAGAACGCTTGTTACTGTAAACAGTCCAGAAGAAGGTCAGGCCTAATACACAAGTTTAGTAGCCTTTTAGTTTTGCTTTTACTACTTTTACCACTGTGTTATCTAACAAATTAAAAATAACTTTTTTAGGAACCGGCACCAGTAGTGGCGTACCCATGATTGCATGTAGCTGTGTCGTTTGTCAATCTACCGACAAAAAGGATACCCGCCTGCGTTCCAGCATTATGGTAGAGAGCGAAACTACCCGTATAATAGTGGATACCGGACCAGATTTCAGGTACCAAATGTTAAGGGAAAAAGTACAGAAAATTGATGCTGTTATTTTTACCCACCCTCACCGTGACCATATAGCCGGACTAGATGATATCAGGGCTTTTAATTTTTTTCAAAAGAAAACCATTCCGGTTTACGCCAATCAAATGACGGAAGATGCTATTAGGCGTGACTTTTATTATGCATTTGACCATCGAAATATTCCCGGTTTACCGCAAATGAATATTGTACCTATTACCGATGATGATTTTATAATTGGCGATATTAACGTAACACCAATATGGGTAATGCACATGAACATGCCTGTACTAGGCTTTAGGTTTGGTAACTATACCTATATAACGGATGCAAATTTTATTAATGCCGATTCGATGGCCAAAATAAAAGGCAGCAGTGTTATTACCTTAAATGCCTTGCGACACGAGAAACATATTTCGCACTTTACCTTACAGGAAGCAACGGACATTGTACATGATTTAGCTATACCTCAAGCTTATTTTACACATATTTCGCATCAATTAGGCTTACACCGGCAAGTTTCGGCACAATTGCCCACAGGTATTCATCTGGCTTATGACGGCCTATCAATAACCGTAGAATAAAAAATCTGCAATTATTTTATAAATATTTAAACTAACATTTGTTAGTTTAAATATTTATCTGCATTTTTGTTCTGCCTTTAACGATTGCTTTGGTTGCTTGCCTCATAGCCTATGGCAAATAGCCTTGTAAATGTGCCATCCCAATTTTGTGGTGGCACATTTTTTTACTATCAACTAATAAAATACTTGGTACAGCTATTGAGTAGATTAGTAGCCGGCAAATTGTTCTTATGTTTACACTAACTCAATATAGCAGAGGCATTGTAAAAAAGTTCAATAGTATTACTAAAGTTGAACGGAGCGTCGCAAGGGACGATCAATCAGGGAACAAAAGCTGGTCAACCCTAAAAAACTATTGATAGTTACAGGCAATTAATAAACAGAAAGGATATTAAAAACATCAAGTCGTATGAATTTTGAAACATCAGAAATAACACAACAAGTAGCACAAACTGCCAGAGAATTTGCCAAACAACATATACAGCCACATGTAATGACCTGGGATGAAAGCCAGGAGTTTCCGGTAGAAGTATTTAAAGCCATGGGGCAATTGGGATTAATGGGCGTTTTGGTACCAGAAGAATATGGCGGCGCCGGCTTAGGATACGTGGAATACAAGACAATTATTGAAGAAATATCCAAAGTATGCGGATCGATTGGATTGAGCTTGGCCGCACATAACTCACTTTGTACCGGTCATATTTTAAACTTTGGCAACGAAGAACAAAAGAAAAAATATTTGCCAAAACTGGCCACGGCCGAGTTTATTGGCGCCTGGGGCTTAACCGAAGCCAATACCGGCAGCGATGCTGGCAATATGAAATGCACCGCCACCCGTGATGGCGATGACTGGATTATTAATGGTACTAAAAACTGGATTACCCACGGAAAAAGCGGCGATGTGGCAGTAGTTATTTGCCGTACAGGTGAGCCTCGTACAAAAAATAATTCAACAGCCTTTATAGTAGAAAGAGGTACCGCAGGTTTTAGTGCCGGCAAAAAAGAAAATAAACTGGGCATGCGTGCCAGCGAAACCACGGAAATGGTTTTTGATAATTGCCGCATATCGGATGCACAACGCATGGGCGAAGTAGGCGATGGTTTTAAACAAGCTATGAAGGTGTTGGATGGTGGACGTATATCTATTGCCTCCCTTTCATTAGGTATTGCTAAAGGCGCATACGAAGCGGCTTTGCAATATTCGCAGGAGCGTCATCAGTTTGATAAACCTATTGCTAGTTTTCAGGGCATATCGTTTAAACTGGCCGACATGGCTACGGAAATTACCGCTGCCGATTTACTAACCTTACAAGCATGCGACCTTAAAAACCGTAACCAGCCTATGACCAAACAGGCCGCCATGGCCAAGTATTATGCCAGCGAAGTAGCGGTAAAAGTTGCTAATGATGCGGTACAGGTTTTTGGTGGTTATGGTTATACCAAAGATTTTCCGGTAGAAAAACACTACCGTGATGCCAAATTATGTACCATCGGCGAAGGCACCAGCGAAATACAAAAACTGGTAATTAGCCGCGAAATTTTGAAGCATTAAACGGTCATCACTACATTAATATACTTATATGGCTTAAACCGCCATTTATAAAAGCTTGCAACACTGCAAGCTTTTTCTTTGTTTCTTTGCACCCATAAAACCGTAATCATAAAAAAGTTGTCTTATCCGGTGGAAAGGAAATACCGATTGACACGTAAAAAACACAATATGAAATTAAAATTTTTATCGCTGGTTGCCATCTTTGGTGTGCTGGTGTTGGCCTCTTGTAGTAAATCGGGCAAAACGGGCTTATTGGTTCCGGAGGATGCTTCGATTGTTGTAACAATCAACTCACAATCGTTAAGTGAAAAAATTACCTGGCAGGAAATTCAAGCCAGCGAGTGGTATAAAGAAATACAAAGCAAAGGAACAAATGACGATACAGCTATTGCTGCTTTAATTAGCCAGCCTGAAAAATCTGGTATTGATATTAAAGCCGGTTTTGCCTTTTTTATGAAATCGCAAAATAACGGTGGTTACTTAGCTTTTCAGGGTAAATTAAAAAGCGCTGCTGATTTTGAAGCTGCTTTAAAAAGCCTGAAAAAAGACATTAACATTCAAAAGAAAGACGACCTGAGCTACACAAACATGGACGACAATGCCGTGCTTACCTGGAACAGCTCACGTTTTATTTTTGTTGCTGACGCACCTATGAATGTAGCTAATGAAATGATGGGTTCTGGTGGTCGTGCCAACCGTTTTGGTACTGATAGCTTATTTATTTTTGCTAAAAACACTCATGCACTTAGCGGTAAAAAATTGTTGGATAGCGACAAACGTTTTGCTGATTTAGTTAGCGGTAAAGGCGATTTACATTACTGGATTAGTGCTGAAAAAATGTACAACAATTCTTTAGCAGGTGGTATATTAAGCATGATGAAGTTTAATACACTTATTGAAGGCAACATTAACACCGGTACATTAAGTTTTGAGAATGGTAAAATTGCATTAGGTGGCGAACAGTTTTATGGTAAAGAGTTAGCTAAACTAATGGACAAACATCCTACAGATGGCATTAGCGCTGATTTAATTAATCGTTTGCCATCAGGCGATGCATTAGCGGCGGGTGTTTACAAATTATCTATCCCGATGATTGTTGACATGATTAAATTAGTAGGTGCCGATGGTATTGCTAACAGCTACTTAGGCAAAGAAAACTTAAGTTTAGACGAAATAGCTGCTGCATTTAAAGGCGATATTGCTTTTGCACTTACAGGCATTGAAAAAACACCGGTTACCAATACCTACGAAGGTTATGATGGTAAACCAGAAAGCTACACATACGAGAAAGAAAACCCGAAATTAGTTTTTGGTATTAGTGTTGTGCAAGACAAGTTTAACAAACTGTACAACATGATGATGAAAGAAATGGGTGGCCAGAAACCAAATGACATTTTTATTAAAAATGAAAAAGACTGGTTTATTGTTGGTACCGATTCTGCAGCACAGGAAACATTTTTAGCAGGTAATAACAAACCAAACTATGCTGATAAATTAAAAGGTCATAACCTTAATTTTTTCATCAACATTCCTCAGTTGTTAGGTTCTTTCGGCAGATCAACCGATGACAGCATTAGTAATGCCATGTTGGATTTATCAAAAGCTACCTGGTTAGAGTTTGTAGCCAATAGCGATTACAAAAAAGGTAAATCAACCTACAATATGGAAGTGCAGTTAAGCGACAAAAACATTAATAGCTTAAAGCAAATCAATCAGTATGTTGATAAAATGAATGCTTTACAAAAACAACAAAGAGCTAAATGGCAGACTATTGAATATGAACCTGTTGATACAGTAGTTGCAGTGCCCGACGTAGCCGTGCCTGCACCGCCGGTTGTGGCGCCTGCAAAGCCTAAAAAATAATTAATACTTTTTGCAATGGGTACATTAATAGGTTTAAAGCTTATTATTGTACCCATTGTTTTATTTTATGTACCGGGCAGCAGTGCTACTATCAGCTTTAGTTGCGTCGCACTCTTGTACGTTCTGTAATTCTATTGGGCATTATGCAAAACCCAATGCTGAATAAAAAAGCTTTTACTATTTTTATTTGCTAATACATGATACTATCCATTAAAAATTTACTGCCCACTTATTTTGATGCGCAACGTGCCAATACCTCTGATATATGGGGTAAGGACATACAGTTTAGCAAAGGCGAGCTGGTAAAAATTGTAGCCCCATCCGGTAGCGGTAAAACATCGTTTATGCATTTTTTGTATGGCATGCGTAACCAATACAATGGCGAAGTAAAGTACGATAACAACTCGCTAAAAAATTACACGCCTGAAGATTTTGCCAAGGCCCGTAGTAATAATGTGAGTATTGTTTTTCAGGATATGAAATTATTACCCGAGCCAACCGTTTTAGAAAACCTGGAAATTAAACGACAGCTTAACCCATACCACAACGGCGATAAGGTGCTGGAAATGGCTCAGCGTTTGGGTGTTGGCAGCAAGTTACACTCCAAAGGCAAAACCTGCTCCTACGGCGAGCAACAGCGTGTAGCCATTATACGATCGTTATTACAACCTTTTGATTATTTATTACTGGACGAACCTTTTAGCCACCTGGATAATGCCAATGCCGAAAAAGCGATGGCATTAATTATTGAAGAAGCTAAACTGCGTAATGCCACCGTAATTTTAGCCGATTTAGAAAAAATAGATTTTTATCCGTACACCAGTATTTATTATTTGTAATACTGAATTTGGTGATTTGATGATTTGGAAATTTGTTAATGAGGTTTTCCCATAGCGTAGGAAACTTGCACAACTTGTCCCGCTTTACGGGAATGCCCAATAGAATTGTTGCAGTTGAAGAGTGCGACGCAAGGAACGATGAATAGGATTACTGAAGCTGGTTAACAAAAAATTGCACCAACATTGTAGGATAATAACTGATGTTCTTTTTACTTTTTAATTTTTACTTATACTATGTCTCTTTCATTTAAACCCATAAAACCTTTATTACTAACCGGCGGCAAAGGCGGCTCGGGCTTCTTTTCGTTTTTGGGCTTAGGTATTGGCGTGTTGTTGTTACTATGCTCGGTACAAATGTATATTAACATACAGCAGTTGCTTAAAGAAGGTAGCATACGTAAAGATGGTTACGATTATATTTCTATTACCAAGCCAATTACCAATGCCACCATGGGGCAACCGGAAAAAAGCTTGTTTAACCAACAGGATATTGATGAGTTAAAAGCATACCCGTTAATTGATAATGTATCGCCATTATTACCCAACGATTTTAGGGTAATGTTAAGTGCCGGCGATGTGGTGCCGTTTAGAACCGATATGTTTTTAGAAACCCTTGATAATGAGTTTTTAGATACGTTACCGCCTATTTTTAGCTGGCAACCGGGCCAGCAAAATTTACCCATCATTTTATCATCGGACTTTTTTGAGATATACAATGTGTTTGCCCCGGGGCAAAACCTGCCGCAGATTTCGAAAGAAACTGCAGGCGGTATGGTGGTACATGTGCATTGCGAAGGCAATAATAACAATGAGGTTTTTTATGGCCGTATTGTAGCTTTTAGTGACAGGGTAAACTCGGTATTAGTACCAAAGAGTTTTTTAAGCTGGGCCAATGAAAAATTTGGCAAGGGCAAGCCTGTTTTATCGTCAAGGCTTTTTGTAAAAACAAAAGATGCCAACAGTACTGAGTTATTAAAGTTTTTTGACAGCAAAGGTTATAAGCTAAACAAAGACAAAACCCTTTTGGGCCGCAATAAAATGGTGATACAGGGCATTTTTAGTGCGCTGGGTATATTTGGTTTGTTGGTAGTAGTGTTAGCGCTTTTATTATTCTCGTTTTACTTACAACTGGTAATAGCCCGCAGTAAGGATAACCTGCAATTACTGTTAACCATTGGGTATTCGCCCAAATGGCTTGGTGGTAATTTTTCCCGCCGTTTTGTACCCATGTACTTAATAATTGTATTTGGCGCCTTAGTAGCTACGCAAATGATGCAATGGGCTTTTCACCATTTTATTATGTACAATCGTCCGGAATTATCATCTATTGTACATTGGTTAGTAATAGCCATTGCGGTGGTATTAGTACTACTGTCTGTAATTACCAATTACCGGCTGGTGAAAAAACTTTTGTATAAACTATATGTAAATGAGTAAGTTATGTAAAACATAAGCAAAAGCCATAGGCCGCTGCGTTATTTACGACCCCTGAAATAGGGGTTTTTCTATTGCGTTGCATATTGATGTTTGCTAACTTTGTAGTGCCTTTAAGGGGAAATACCCCTAAAGAAAACAGATGATTTTCCTCTTTTCTCCTATTAGATTTTTTCTTTAATTAAAGTTTTTTTTAAAATTAAGAGTTTATCCCTAGTAAATTAACTACACTCAAAATAGTAAATTTACTAATATATCAGGGTAGTAATGCTCAAATTTTAATAAGCAGAGTTGTCGACAAAACCCCTAAAACCCTTATCAACATTGAATTTCACTTACTTATAAGTATTTATCCTCTTAAATATGTGGGTTGAGTATAGGATTTCTACGTGCAATTTTTGCAGTACAATAATTTTATAGACCGTCTAAATTTGTTACTGTTATGAAAAAAATTACGAAAATGAACCGCCAAATCATTTGGGATTGGCCTAAAGTTGGAATTTTTGAAGGTTTAGAAGACTAAATCTTGCAAGAATTTAATTATTTAAAAAACTTTTCTATTTTTGGACAAAATCCAATACAATAGAAAAGTTTTTTTTATACCTGCTTAAATTTAGCTACTTACTACCGGTAGTTATATTTGCTTATTATTTCTTTCAAAAAAATGTGAGAGATAAAAAACTAATTCCGGTAATTGTTTACAGTTCCTTTTTCTTTTTACTTAACATTTTTTTTGACACTATTGTTAGTAAAAAACTGGTTACTCCGGATGTTTATAATTTTCTTTTTACACTTGTTGAATACCTGTTTTTTGCTGCACTTTTTGGTTTAGGGTATAGAAAAAATAAAACATTTGTAAAAACAATTCTTATTTGTTCTGTTTTATTTGTTGGCTTCGATTTTTTTCATTTTTCAACTACCAAGCCCGGCCTTATTGATTCTGTAGCAGTAGGGGTATCTACACTCCTTATCTTCTTTTACATATTTTATTATATTTTTCTTGAATTGCGTAATGAAGACAAAGAAGCTTCGCTAGCATCTCAATACACTTTCTGGGTAGCATTAGGTATTTTAATTTATCTGGCAGGTACTTTCTTCTTTAATCTGTTAATAGATCTTTTGCCTAAAGAGCAAATCCGGGAATACTGGTTCATTACTTACATCTTTGACATAATTAAAAATATATTCTTTACAATAGCTATCTTCGTCCATATCCGCCAAGCCAATAAAAAACCACAAATACACGCACACAAAACCAACGAACCATTTTTAAACTTTTTATAGGTTAATATTTTTAGCCTAATCTTATCTACCTGCATATATGAATTTTCTACTGCAAGCCGGCACTGCAACTAATATTCCTGTGGTACTAATTATTGGTGCCGTAGGTATGGCTGTGCTTACAGTAAGCATAGTAACACTGCTAATACTCCACCAACGTAAAGTAGCCCGTTTTAACGCCACTGTACAGGAAATGGAGAAAGAACAGCAAAGGGTTTTATTAAACGCCTCTATAAAAATGCAGGAAGAAGAACGCCAGCGCCTTGCAGCCGATTTACATGACGATGCCGGACCTTTACTTGCCACTGCCCGTTTATACCTTAACGAAAACCTGGTTAATCAGGATAAAGCCACACAGCTACAAGCTATCTTTCAAGCCCGTCAGATTATTGACGACACTATACAGCTCATCAGAAATATCAGTCATAGCTTAATGCCTCCTACCTTAAAAAACTTTGGTCTGGAGTCAGCCATTAACGACCAGTTTCAAAAAATAAGTGGCTCAGGCACCATAAATGCCAGTAGCCGTTTTCACGACTATAAAGACCGCTTGAAACCCGAAACAGAGCTTGTTGTATTTCGTATTGTACAGGAGTTGGTGGGCAATATTTTAAAACACAGTAACTCTAGTTTTATACACCTTACACAAAACGTACACGACAATCGGTTTTACCTGCGTATACACCACGATGGCCGTGGCATTGTACAATCAGACTTTGATAAACTAACCAAAAGCACCGTAGGCTTAGGTTTAAAAAACATTACCAGCCGTACCAGCCTGGTACGGGGCAATATTGTTTTCGAAAAAGATATTTCGCAAACCTATTACAAGGTAACCTTGGAAATTCCAAGAGAAAACAACACCTACGAGTAAACGCCAACTCCCATTTCGCCATCTCCGCCTACGTTTAAAATTACACAAAAGCAATATGCATAAGTGTATGGGTAAGTGACCCGAAACCTTTACATTTGCCAATACCCAAACAAATGGAAGTAATAAAAGTAGCCATAGCAGACGATCATAAAATTTTCCGAAAAGGTGTAGTTCTATCTTTAAGGCCCTTTGCTAATATAAAATTTGTATTAGAAGCCGGCCATGGCGACGAACTTTTGGATAAATTAGACGAAGCAGAACCCGATGTGATTCTGATGGATCTTCGTATGCCCGGTAAAGACGGTATTGAAACCACAAAAATTGTAAGTAAAAAGTATCCGCACATAAAAGTGTTGGTGTTAAGCATGTACGAGGATGAACGTTTTGTTTATCACCTGATGGAAAACGGTGCTAATGGCTACCTGCTTAAAAATGCCGACCCGCAAGAAATTCGTCGTGCCATAATGGACGTTACAGAGAAAGGTTATTACCTTAACAACTTTGTTAATCGTATACTTCTTAAAAAATCACATTCCCGCCAAAAAGTTATTCCATCATTAAATAACGAAGTAACCCTTACCGATAAAGAACGGGATGTATTGCGTTTTATATGTATGGAGTTTACAGCGCAGGAAATAGCGCAAAAAATGGAAATAAGTGCCCGTACTGTTGAAGCCATTAAAGACCGTTTAATGGAACGCTTTGGCTGTAAAAACACGGCCGGCCTTGTTTTCTTTGCCGTTAAAAACTCCTTAATAGAGTAAACATCCTATACTACTACTATTTTTAATTTGGGGCTATCAGCAGCAGTAACAATGTTCAGCAGCAGTCCCCGCCTTCTGTAGTAGTGTGTAGCTATGCTGCCTTACCCACGCTGCATACACAGCTACTACTGTCAGTCGGGCAGCCCTTCAACTTTATATTAAACTTCAGCAAAATACACTCGCTATACTACAAGTTTTTTACGTTGTAGCATTATTGTAAGTACAATACCTACAATTAATATTCCACCTTGTATCAATATACCGGTTGTATTAATTTGTTGTTGTAGCGATGCAGATATGCCCTCGCTAATATCTACCTTCCAAATAGATGGATAACTGCTTTTTTGCCCCATTACTGTTTGTAATAAATTAGCGGCGAAATGTATGCCGGTAGCCATAGCAATACCACCGCTACGCAATACAGCCCAACCAAATATAAAAGCCCATACACCCGGCCCCATAAATGAGGTAGCCATATCTTGTCCGCCAACCACATGGTATAATGCAAACAATATAGCAATAGTAATTTGTGCCGGCCATATACCCAGGTTATTCTTTAAGTGTATAAATGCAAACGACCTAAAAGCTATTTCTTCCATTAATGACAATAATAACAAAGCCATGGCCCATAAAAAGAACATACCAATATTATAATCAGCCACCAATACTACTGATAAACCATTAACCCATATAACTATAAAAAAAGCGAGTACAGAAAGTATTAAGCCGAAAACAAAACCGGTCAAGAAGTTTTTACTGCTTTTACGGCCCCATTGTAGCCCATAATCCGCCGGTTGCTTTTTAACCCATTTACAAAATAACCATACAACAACCAGTGATACAATTACACCAATAGCGCCATAAGCATAACGTTCAAACTGTGGTGGAAGCACATGTTTTAAGGGCCCAGTTAATGCTAGTGCCGCAGTAAATAACACACAGCACAAAATAGCTTGTAAAAAAGCAACGAGTTTTTTATTCACATAAGCAAATTGAAATACTAAAATAATAAAAAAATTAGGTACCTCATTCGCATACTAATTATTTTAGTATATTTGTAGCTAAATTAGTTAGTATGTTCAAGGGAATGAATGGAATAGCTTTTGGTAAAAAATTTACAACCAATGAAGATTGCTTCC
>PJTT01000421.1_pt1 | contig 35050 bp, 34 predicted proteins | sample 1512261 | NCBI WGS metagenome assembly PJTT01 (sample SAMN08177685, study PRJNA422409) | Soil metagenome, whole genome shotgun sequencing project. | isolation source: Soil (2) enriched on wood chips | place: USA: Madison | collected 2015-01-15
CGCGGCCACTGGTACCTGCGCCAGCTGCGTGGTTCGTCCAACATCAGCGGTGGCTTCATCATCAACGTGCTGTCGGGCAACCTCAGCCACCAGATCGAACACCACTTCTACCCGGACCTGCCGGCCAACCGCTATGCGGCCATCGCCAAGGAAGTGAAGGACATCTGCCGCCGCTACGGCCAGCACTACAACAACGGCTCGCTGCCGCGCCAGTTCGCCCAGGTGGTCTGGCGCATCCTGCGCCACGCCTTCCCGAGCAAGCCGCGCCGCCTGCCGATGCCGGACATCATGCCGGCACCGGCGCCCGCCAACGCGGGCTGAGGCCTTCAGCTGGCCTTGGCCAGCGCTGCCGGCGGGCCGCCGTCCTTCGGGGCGCGGTCCAGCCGGCGCAGGAACACCTGCATTTCCTTGCGCGCCTGCTGGTCGCCCTTGCTGCCGGCCACGCTGAGCCCGCGCTGCCATGCTTCGCGCGCCGCCTGCGGCTGGCCACTGGCCAGCCAGGCCTTGCCGAGCAGCTTCCACGCCGCCGAATAGTGCGGATCCAGCGCCACGCACCGTGCCAGGTGGGTGGCCGCATGCACCGGCTGTCCGGCATCCAGCCAGCTCTGGCCCAGGCCGAAACGCAGCAGCGCGCTGTCCTTGCCGCTGGCCAGCAGGCTTTCCAGTGCTTCGATGTTCATGGTTTTACCTCGTGCAGGTGCTCAAGCGGCCCGGGGAGGAAGCGGCCGCGGTGGAACAGCAGGGGGGCGCCGCCGGCGTCGTGTGCGCCGATGATGCGTCCGGCCAGCAGCAGGTGGTCACCCACCGGCCACTGCGCATGGCGGCTGCAGTGCAGATAGGCGACCGCACCGTCGATGCGCGGGGGTTCATCGTGTTCGCCATCGAGCGGTGCCACATCCGTGAAGCGATCACGCACGGCCGGATCGGCGAAGCGCCGGGCCAGGGCCTCCTGGTGTGCACCGAGGATGCTGAGCGTGAAGCGCGTGGCACGCTGGAACACCCGCAGGCTCTGCGCGTGCAGGGCCAGGTTCCACAGCACCAGTGGTGGCTGAAGCGATACCGGCACGAATGAGTTGATGGTCAGTCCGTGCGGCGTGCCCCGTGCATCGCGCGCAGTGACGATGGCCACGCCGGTCGGGTAGTGGCCCAGCAGCCGGCGCAGCGCGCGCGGCGGCAGGTCGACCGATGGGGCCGGCGCCGGGGCAGGGAAGACCCCTGCCCACGGCCCGGCGTAGGCAGCGCCATCGGCGTCCATCAGCCGCGTGCCTGGCGGTAGCGACGGCCGACCTCTGCCCAGTCGATGATGTTGAAGAACGCGCCGATGTAGTCGGGACGGCGGTTCTGGTAGTGCAGGTAGTAGGCGTGTTCCCAGACATCCAGGCCGAGGATGGGGGTGTTGCCGGACAGGCCCGCGGCGGCACCCATCAGCGGGCTGTCCTGGTTGGCGCTGCTCTCGACCTGCAGGTGACCTTCGCGATCGCTGGTCAGCCACGCCCAGCCGCTGCCGAAGCGGGTCTGTGCGGCTTTGCTGAAGGCATCCCTGAAGGCCTCGAAACCACCGAGATCGCGCTCGATGGCTGCCGCCAGCCCGGCATCCGGCGTGCCGCCGCTGGGGCTGAGCATGGTCCAGAACAGGCTGTGGTTGGCATGGCCGCCGCCGTTGTTGCGCACCGCGCCGCGCACGGACTCGGGCAGCGCATCCAGGTCGGCGATCAGCGCTTCCACCGGCGTTTCGGCGATGCCGGCCTGTTCCAGTGCGGCGTTGAGGTTGTTGATGTAGGCCTGGTGGTGCTTGCCGTGGTGGATCTCCATGGTGCGCGCATCGAAGTGCGGTTCCAGGGCGTCGTAGGCATAGGGGAGGGCGGGAAGCGAGTACGGCATTGCAACAGTCTCCGTGGGGAAGGCCGGGGGCCTCGGGAGGACTGTTATCGCACCTCAACTTTGGTTGAGGTCAAGGAGGAATGGAAAACGTGCGCTGTTGGCGCCTTCAAATTTCCGTGATTGCGCGGGTGGGTGGACGCAGGCAGGACACGCCGTAAACCCGTCCATGGGGGCTCGTAGGCGCCATCCATGGCGCCTGCGGTCCTGCCCGCGTCCACCCACCCGCGCCCGACGGTTTCCTGCGCTGGCGCGGAGGCGGATTCAAAGGCAAGAGCAAAAGCAAAGCAGATGTGTAGTGCCGGCCGCTGGCCGGCAATCCAGGATGGCTGAGTTGCCGGCCAGCGGCCGGCACTACCCGAATCCTCATCGGCGCGGTGATGCGCTGCCCGCGCTCGCAGGAAACTGTCTGGAGGGGGCGGGGGCCGCTGGGCAGGACCGTTGGCGCCATGGATGGCGCCATCGAGCACCATGGAGGGGCTTTTGCGTGTCCTGACCAGCGGCCCCCGCCCCCTCCCACTCGTATCAACAGAAGCGCCACGGCATCGCAGAATCCCGCCAGCGCTTTCAAATCACACTCAGCTCAACCAGCCCTTGCACCCGCTGTCGATCTGCTCGCCACAGGCCTGCTGCATGCGCTGCTGCAACCGCGCCAGTGTGTCCGCACCCTGGTGCTTGCCGCCCCAGGCCTTCAGCTGCACCGCCAGCCGTTCGAAACGCTGCTTCGTGCGCTGGTGGTAGCCCGACGGTTGTGCCTGCAGCTCGGCAATCAACGCGTCGGTGGCCTGCTCGATGCGCGGTGCATCGTCGGGGGCCAGGCGCAGCAGGCCCTCCACGTACAGCACGCCCCACTGCACGCGCGTGGCTGGGCCCTGTGCGCCTTCGTAGGCGCGCTTCAACCACTCCAGTGCCCCCGCCGTGTCGCCGCGCTTCTCGGCCAGCTCAGCCAGCTCGGGCATGTAGTAGTAGGGCTGCTCGCTGCGCTTCAACTCGGCCAGCAGCAGGGTCTCGGCACCGGCGTCGTCGCCGACTTCGCGCAGGGCATGGACCGCGCTGCTGATCGTGGCCTGGCGCGCATGCGCATCCGTGGCCGCGGAATCGGCGGCGGTCACCCGCTGCTTCACGCGCTGCACCAGCGCCGCAGGCAGCGCGCCTTCGGGCTGCTGCTGGCGGGCCAGCGACACTTCGGTCAACGCACGCGACAGTGCATCGTCCGCACGATTGCCACGCTCGGCATCGGCGCGGTCCAGCGCCAGCAGCAACTGCTGGCCCAGCGTGTTGCTGCTGGCCGGGCCTGCGCTCGCCTGCTTCACCAGTGCAGCACCCGCATAGCCCAGCAGCTCGCGGTTGCGCCGCACTTCGGTGGGTTGTGCCAGCACCGCCTGCAGCAGCTCGCGCACTTCGGTCGGCGGCGTCGTCGGCTTCTCCGCGGTGGCCAGCGCCAACAGGGCGAAGCGACGCTGCAGGGCGGCATCGGGGGCGGCCTTGGCCAGCTGGCGCAGCACGTCGTCGGCCTTGCGCTGGCCGGCCAGGCGGTTGGCATCCACTTCCCAGCCGTAGTCACCCAGCACCTGCCAGTCCTCGGCGCCGAGCTTGCCTGGCGTGGACAAGGCCGTGGCCAGGGTCTCGGCCACCGCGCTGCGGCGGCTGGCGGCCACGGTGAGCGTACGGGTCAGCTCGGCCGCGTCGTTGCCGCCGGCCACGCGGGTGATCTCGTTGCGCTGCGGGTCCAGCACGATCAGGGTCGGATAGCCGCGCACGCCGAAGCGCTCGCCCCAGGCCTGCGCACCTTCCTCGTCACCATCCAGGTAGACCGGCACGAATTTGCCGGTCAGGGCGATGAAGGCGGGATCCTTGAACAGGCCGGCCTTCAGCTGGTTGCAGGGCGGGCACCACACTGCGCCCCAGTACAGCAGGACCGGCTTGCCGGTTTCGGCGGCCTCGTTGAACGCATCGTCGACATCGCCCTGGCGCCAGGCAATGGCCGTGGCCGGCGCGGCCTCGGCGGCCTTCGCGCTCGCTACCGGTGCCTGCGCGGGGGAACAGGCGCTCAGCGCGGTGGCCAGCAGCAACAGGGGAAGGGCAGCGCGCATCGGCAGCATCTCGAAGGAACGGGAGTGAAGCGCCATTGTAGGAACGCCGCCCGCCATCACTGATGCAGTTTGCTTATGTCCGGCTTGCAGGAGGCTATATGCCGGGGCTACGGCGCCGCAGCTGCCGGCCAGCGGCCGGCACTACCGCATCTCCACTGCCAGCAGCCCGGCCAGCCAGGTCATGAATGCCTCGACCCGCCGCGGCAGGTGGCGGCGTTGCGCGTAGACCAGGTTCACCGGCATCGGTTCGGCCAGGTAGTCCGGCAGTACTTCCACCAGGCGACCGTCACGCAGCGCCTCGCGTGCACCGATTTCCGGCACCTGGATGATGCCGAGGCCGGCCAGGGCGGCGGCACTGTAGCCGTCGGCGCTGTTGACCGTGAGCGCGCCGCGCATCGGCCAGGTCCGGTAGCGCTGGCCATCGAAGTACTCGAAGCCGGGCGAACGCTGGCCGAGCGTGCCCACGTAATGCACCAGCCGATGCTGGTCGAGGTCGGCCAGTTCGCGCGGCGTACCGTGGGCGGCCAGGTAGCCCGGGCTGGCCACGTTGACGATGCGCATCTGCCCCAGGGGGCGCGCGATCAGGCTGCTGTCGTCCAGCGTGCCGACCCGCAGCACGCAGTCGAAGCCTTCGCGCACCACGTCCACGCGGCGGTCGGTGGCGCTCAGTTCGACCTCCAGCCCCGGGTGCAGGGCCAGGAAGGCCGGCAGCTGCGGGATGACCAGGTTGCGGGCCATGCCGCCGGGCATGTCCACCCGCAGGCGGCCGCTGAGTTCGCTGGTTTCGCGCCGGAACAGGTTCTGCAGTTCGTCCATGTCGTCGAGCAGGTCGTGTGCGCGCTGCTGCAGCTGGGCACCGTCGGCGGTGAGATGCACGCGGCGGGTGGTCCGGTGCAGCAGCTGCGTGCCCAGTTCGGCTTCGAGCCGGGCGATGGCCTGGGAGACGCTGGCCTTGGGCAGGCCCAGGCTGTCAGCGGCGCGGGTGAACGAACCCAGTTCGGTGACGCGCAGGAAGACGCGCAGGGTGTCGAGGCGGTCCATCGATTGTTCGCCTGGCCTGAACAGTAAAATCAGGATCGCGCGATTTATGCGTGCAGGCAATCCCAATAGTCTGGCCACACTTCCTCCCAGACAGGTGCCCGCCATGACTTCTCCTTCCCGCGTCGTCCTCATCACCGGTGGCAGCCGCGGCCTTGGCCGCAATGCGGCATTGGCCCTGGCGGCCGACGGTGCCGATATCGTGATCACCTATCGTTCGCAGGCCGACGCCGCTGCGCAGGTCGTGCAGCAGGTGCAGGCGCTGGGCCGCCGTGCGCTGGCGCTGCCGCTGGACATGGCCGACAGTCCGGCGTTCCCGGCCTTCGCCGCGCAGCTGCGTGAAGCGTTGCAGGCGTGGGGTGTCACCGCACTGCAGGGCCTGCTCAACAATGCCGGTGAAGCGCTGTACGCACCGATCGCCGAGACCACCGAAGCGCAGTTCGACCACGCCGTGGCGGTGCACCTGAAAGGGCCGTACTTCCTGACCCAGGCACTGCTGCCGCTGATCGCCGATGGCGGCCGCATCCTCAACGTCTCCAGCGGCCTGGCCCGCTTCTCGCTGCCGGGCAGCTCAGCCTACGCGATGATGAAGGGCGGTGTCGAAGTGTTCACCCGTTACCTGGCCAAGGAGCTGGGGGCGCGCGGCATCAGCGCCAACACGCTGGCGCCGGGCGCGATCGAAACCGATTTCGGTGGCGGCCACGTGCGTGACAACGCGCAGGTGAACGCCATGGTCTCGTCGATCACGGCGCTGGGTCGCCCCGGCCTGCCCGACGACATCGGCCCGGTGGTGGTGGCGCTGCTGTCTCCGTCCACGGCCTGGGTCAACGGCCAGCGCGTGGAAGCCTCCGGCGGCATGTTCGTCTGACCGCCCGCGGGCGGCGTGTCATGGGGCGGCGAGGCTCAGCGGCTGGTAGACCAGGCCGTTGAACTTGCCGGCCTCGCCGTCGATCACGAAGCCGTAGCGCTGGTAGGTCGGCACCGCATTCAACGAGGCGCGCACGCTCATCGCCGGTGCGCGCAGCAGCGGCAGGACGGCGCGGAACAGGGCATGGCCGATGCCCTGGCCCTGGCAGCGAGGATCAACGAAAAGCATCGCCAGGTGGCGGCCTTCCTTCAGTTCGACCACGCCAACCAGGGTGCCGTCCCGCTCGGCCACCAGGATGTGGCTGTCACCCTGCAGCCGCTCGGCGAATGCGCCGGTGGCAGCCACCTGCATGAAGGTCTGCACGCCCTGTGCGCTGAGCGACGGGGCGACGGCAGCGTCGAAGGCGGCCATGCAGATCGCGCTGATCGCGGGCAGATCGTCGGGAAGGGCGGGGCGGATGGCGTGCATGCAGTGTTCTTTCCATGATGACGTGCGGGTACATTGCACACGATAAGCTCGCCGCATGAACCACTTCAATGCGGCCCATGCCCGGGTATTCCCACAGCGCGGCCTGAGCCTGGGGCTGATGACGCCGGTCGCCGCGGACGGGCTCGCCGACGTGGCGCACGCGCAACGCATCGCGCGCCTGGCCGACGATCTTGGCTTTGCCGCGCTGTGGACCCGCGATGTGCCGCTGATGGTGCCGCAGGGGCCTGATGCCACCGCAAGTGCGCTGGATGATCCGTTCCTCTGGCTTGCGCTGCTGGCCGGTGCCACCACGCGCATTGCGCTGGGCAGCGCGGCCATCGTGTTGCCGCTGCGGCATCCACTGCACGTAGCCAAGGCGGCGTTGAGCCTGGACCGGATCAGCGGCGGGCGCTTCGTGCTCGGCCTGGGCTCGGGTGATCGGCCGGAGGAGTTCGCGGCGTTCGGCGAAGACCTGGAGGGCAGGGCGGCCACGTTCCGCGAGCGCTGGGCAATGCTGCGTGCGGCGGTGTCGCCGGACGACGCCGAGCGGGCGCACGTGCGCGGCGCGAGTGGTGGATTCGACGTGCTGCCAGCGCCGCACGCGCGCATCCCGATGCTGGTGGTCGGCACGGCGCGGCAGAGCCTGCAGTGGATCGCCCGCGAAGCGGAGGGCTGGGCCACCTATCACCGCGAAGAAGCGGCGCAGGAAGGGCGCATCGGGCTGTGGCAGCAGGCGCTGGCGCAGGGCGGTGGTGCAGTCAAGCCGTTCGTGCAGTCGATGCTGCTGGACCTGCAGGCCGATCCGCGCGCCCCGGCAGAAGCGCTGCCGCTGGGCCTGAAGGTGGGCCGCGATGGCCTGCGAGCTTACCTGCAGCGCGTGCATGCCCAGGGCGTGGGCCATGTGATGTTCAACCTGGTCGGCAATGGGCGGCCGGTGGACGAGGTGCTGCGGGAAATTGCTTCGGTAGGTGTCCACCTTGGTGGACACGCTGTTTGATTTCCGGGTCCGCCGGGTATGTCCCGGCGCTACCGGTAAGCGCGTGCATCTGCGTATCATTCGCGTTTGATCCTGCTGCCGGAGCTGCGCGTGACCCGACGTAATCCCATGCATCCGACCGGGCGTGTCTTTGCCGTGGTCGCCTTCATCGAAGCGCTCACCTGGGCCGGGCTGCTGGCCGGCATGTGGCTCAAGTACGGGCCCTATGAGAACGTCGCCCTGGTCAAAGTGTTCGGTCCGCTGCATGGCGCGGCCTTCCTGGTCTACGTGGCGGTGACGTTGTTTGCCGCCGTCCGCCTGCGCTGGCCGTGGTGGGCCAGTGCGCTGGCGCTGCTGGCGGCCATTCCGCCGCTGGTCACTCTGCCGCTGGAATGGTGGTTCCGCCGCCGCGGCCTGCTGGCACTGCGCAGCCTGCGCTGAGACGCTGCGTTACCCATGCGTTCAAGCGAATGGGTATCAAATGCAAATACGAGCCGTTATCATTTGAGGATGCCATCACCCCTGCCGGGGCGGCGCCTTCTTTAGAAACGGCTGGTGTTCCATGCATGCACGTCCCGTCGTCGCCGGTCTGCCGGCCCTGGTCCTTGCCGCCCTGATCGGCACCATGGCGATGATGTCGTTCGTGGCGGTGATCGGGCCGGTGGTACGCCTGCTCGGCCTGTCCGAATGGCACGCCGGCCTGTCGGTCACCGCCGCTGGCGTGTTGTGGATGCTGGCCGCCCGTCCCTGGGGACGGCTGAGTGACCGCATCGGCCGCAAGCGCGTGCTGCTGCTGGCCATGGCTGCCTACACGGTCATCTACATCGGCCTGGCGGTGTTCATCGACGTCGCCCTGCAGGTGGTTCCGCCCGTGCTGGTCTCGGTACTGGTGCTGGTCGGCGCACGTGGGTTGATCGGCCTGTTCTATGCAGCTGTCCCGCCCACGGCGGCGGCGTTGATCGCCGACCAGGCCCCCACCGGCCAGCGTGCGCAGTTCATGGCGCGGCTGGGCAGCGCCAATGCGCTGGGCATGGTGCTGGGCCCGGCTGCTGCGGGCTGGCTGGCCTACCGCAACCTTTCCCTCGCGCTGTACGTGGCGGCGCTGCTGCCGCTGTTGTCGCTGGCGCTGATTGCCTGGCGGTTGCCGGCCACGCCGCCGGTGGCCGCTGCACAGGCGCGTGCGCGCGCACCGATGTCGCGGCTGGATGCACGCCTGCGCCTGCCGCAGCTGGCGGCCTTCCTGGCAATGGTCTCGGTGACCATCGCGCAGGTCACTGTGGGGTTCTTCGCCATTGATCGTTTCGTGCTGGATGCCGCTGCGGGCGCGCGCATGGCCGGCATCGCACTCACCGCCGTCGGCGTGGGCCTGATCCTGGCGCAGGTGCTGGTAATGAAGCTGGAGGTGCATCCGCGCCGCTGGATCATCATCGGCGCTCTTATCGCCGGCCTGGGTTTTGCCGCAGTGGCGGCGGTGCAGCAGCCCTGGCAGCTGCCGGCCACCTACGCAGTGGCGGCGTTCGGCATGGGGTTCGTGTTCCCGTCCTTCCAGGCGCTGGCCGCCGATGCGGTAGAGCCGCACGAACAGGGCGCGGCCGCCGGCACCGTCGCCGCCGCGCAGGGGCTGGGCATGGTGGCCGGCCCGATGCTGGGCACGGTGTTGTACCGCGCAGGCGCCAGCCTGCCGTATCTGCTGGTGGGCGTGCTGCTGTTGCTGCTGTGCGGCCTGGCCATGGCCCATCGCGCAAAGGAGACCGCATGAACGATTCGCTGATGCAGGGCGCGTGGCCGGACGCTGCGCCGACACCTGCCCACCACACCGACGAAGCCGCGCTGTTCCTGCTGCAGCACGCCGACCAGCAGATCCACGCGCGCGGCTGCCGCGCCAACCTGCCGAGCGGCGCGCTGGCCAGCCTGGCCGAGCGCGTGCAGGCCTTCTTCGCCCAGCAGCGGGGTGGTCCGGGGCTGTTGGTGGGCGCCGTGCCGTTCGAGCCGCGTGCAGACGATGCGCTGTACCAGCCCGAACGCATGCTGCCGGGGCTGCACATGGCGCCTCTGCACGCACCCGCCCTGCGAGGGGCATTGACCGCCGAGCCGACTGCGCAGGCCTACGCCGCTGCCGTGGCGACGGCCGTGGAGGCGATGCGCGCACCGTCGGCCACGCTGCGCAAAGTGGTGCTGGCGCGCAGCCTGGTGGCGCACACCGAGCTGCCACTGGCGCCGGACACGCTGCTGGCGCGCCTGGGTGCCGATCCCTCGGTGGCTACCTATGCCGTGCCGCTGCCGGTCGAACCCGGGCAGGCGCCGGCGTGGCTGGTCGGCGCGACACCGGAACTGCTGCTGCGCAAGCGCGGCGCCCAGGTGCTGTCGCATCCGCTGGCCGGCTCTGCCCGCCGCAGCAGCGATCCGGCCGAGGACCAGCGCGTGGCCCAGGCGTTGCTGGCTTCGCGCAAGGACCACGATGAACACCGCCACGTGGTCGAGGCCATCGTCGACGGCCTGGCCCCCTGGTGCCGTCGTGTCGAGGCACAGGCGCAGCCGGTGCTGCACGCTACCGCCAGCATGTGGCACCTGGGCACGCGCATCCATGCAACGCTGAAGGATGCATCGACGCCCGCCGCCACGCTGCTGGCCGAACTGCACCCGACGCCTGCGGTCTGTGGAACCCCGCGACAGGCCGCGCTGCAGCGCATCCGCGAACTGGAGCCGGTGCCACGCGGCTTCTACGCCGGCGCTGTCGGCTGGCTGGACGCACAGGGTGACGGCGACTGGTACGTGGCCATCCGCTGCGCACGCCTGCAGGGTACGCAGCTGCGGCTGTTCGCCGGTGCCGGCATCGTTGTCGACTCGCAGCCGCAGGCTGAAGCAGCCGAGACCGGCGCGAAATTCACTGCCCTGCTGAACGCCCTGGGTGTGCACGACCCGGCGGCCCTGATCGAGCCCCAGCCATGAACCCCATTGAATCCCCTCGGCTGCCGCTGCAGCAGGCCTGGCCCGAAGCGCGCGTTGCACGTTACCGCGCTGCCGGCCATTGGCGCGGCGAAACCTTCCCGGCCTTCCTGCGCGAGCGCGCAGAGCAGTACGCCGATGACATCGCGGTGGTGGCCGGTGACGTGCGGCTGAGCTACGCACAGCTGTGGCACGAAGCCGGGCGCATCGGCGCCGGCCTGCTGGGGCAGGGCTTGCAGCCGGGTGACCGGGTGCTGGTGCAGCTGGGCAACACCGCCGGTTTCATCACCACCGTATGCGGGCTGTTCCGTGCCGGACTGGTGCCGGTGTACGTACTGCCGGCCCACCGCCTCACCGAACTGGTCCACTTCGCCCGCAAGGCCGAAGCCAGCGCCTACATCACCACCGATGTGCACGAGGGCTTCGACCATCGTGCCCTGGCGCGCGCGCTGCAGGCGGAAGTACCCGCCGTCGCGCGCGTGGTGATCGATGGCGAGGCGGACGGGTTCATCGCACTGGACGCGCTGCAGGGTGACCGCAGCCAGCTGCCGTCCGACCCGGACCCGCAATCGGTGGCGTTCCTGCAGATTTCCGGTGGCAGCACCGGGCTGTCCAAGCTGATCCCGCGCACCCACGACGACTACATCTATTCGTTCCGCGCCAGCAACGCGATCTGCGGCATCGACCGCGACAGCGTCTACCTGGTGGCGCTGCCGGCGGCGCACAATTTTCCGATGAGTTCGCCGGGGTTCTTCGGCGCGCTGTACGCCGGCGCCCGCGTGGTGCTCAGCCCCGGCCCGGGCCCGGATGCGGCGTTTCCGCTGATCGCCCGCGAGCGCGTGACCTGCTGTGGCCTGGTGCCGCCGCTGGCGCTGCTGTGGGCGCAGGCGGCGGCCACCAGCGCACACGATCTGTCCAGCCTGCAGGTGCTGCAGGTGGGCGGTGCCAAGCTGGTGCCGGAGGCGGCGCGAAGGGTGATCGATGGCCTGGGCTGCACCCTGCAGCAGGTGTTCGGCATGGCCGAGGGCCTGGTGAACTACACGCGGCTGGATGACCCTGAAGAACTGATCGTGGCCTGCCAGGGCCGGCCGATCAGCCCGGATGACGAGGTGCGCGTGGTCGATGACCACGACCAGCCCGTGGCCGAGGGCGAGGTGGGGCATCTGCTGACCCGCGGCCCGTACACCATCGGCGCGTACCACAACGATGAAGTGGCCAACGCACGGGCCTTCACCGACGATGGCTTCTATCGCACCGGTGACCGCGTGCAGCAGCTGCCGGGCGGCTACCTGGTGGTGCAGGGCCGGGCGGGTGACCACATCAACCGTGCCGGCGAGAAGATCTCCGCCGAGGAGATCGAGGACCACCTGCTGGCCCATCCCGCGGTGTTCGACGCGGCGGTGGTGTCCATTCCCGATGACTACCTGGGCGAGCGCAGCTGCGCCTTCGTCATCCAGCAGGGCGAGCCGATCAAGGGCCCCGCGCTGAAGGCGTGGATGCGTGGCCGCGGCCTGGCGGCATTCAAGGTGCCCGACCAGGTGGTGTTCGTGGACAGTTTCGATACCACGGCGGTCGGCAAGATCAGCCGCCGTGAACTGCGTGCGCAGCTGCGCGCGCGTCATCTGCAACAGACAGGAGGAACGCGCTGATGGCGCTGCCCCGCATTACCCCGTACGCCTTGCCGACCGCCGCCGAACTGCCGGCACCGCGCGGCCCGTGGCGCCCGCAGCGTGATCGCATCGCGCTGCTGGTGCATGACATGCAGCGCTACTTCCTCGCCGCGTTCGACGCCGACGCCGCGCCGCTGCAGCCAGCGGTGGCCAACATCGCGCGCCTGCTGGCACACTGCCGCGCACACGGCATCCCGGTGTTCTACACCGCCCAGCATGGCGATCAGGACCGGCGCGACCGCGGCCTGCAGGCGGACCTGTGGGGCCCGGGCATGCGCCGCAGCGACGAGCATGAGCCGATCATCGATGCGCTGGCCCCGCAGGCTGGCGAACACGTGCTGGTCAAGCACCGTTACAGCGCGTTCCAGCGCAGCAACCTGGAAACCCTGATGCGCGTGCGTGGCCGCGACCAGCTGCTGGTCACCGGCGTGTATGCGCATATCGGCTGCACGGCCACGGTGGCCGAAGCCTTCCAGCGCGACATCGAAGCCTTCATCGCCGCTGATGCGGTGGCCGACTTCTCGCGCGCCGACCATGACCAGGCCCTGCACTGGATCGCACGCACCAGTGGCGTGCCGATGACCACCGATCAGCTGCTGGAGGTGCTGTGATGACCACGACGAACGACGTGCTGGACCTTGAACGCATGCGGGCCGACGTGGCTCGCGTGCTCGACTGTGCGCCGGCCGACATCGGCGACGACGACAACCTGATCGACCTGGACCTGGATTCGATGCGCATGCTCGGCCTGGTCCTGGCCTGGAGCAACACCGGGCTGCCGCTGGAATTCTCGCAGTTGGCCGAGCACAGCACGCTGCGCCAGTGGTGGGCGGTGGTGCAGACGCTGCAGGCGGCGCAGCGGGCATGACCGCTGCGGGGCTGGCCACGCCGGTGGCGCTGACCGAGGCGCAGTCGGGCCTGTGGTTCGCCCAGCGCCTTGCGCCGGACAATCCCGCGTTCAATACGGCCCACGCCGTGTGGATCGAGGGCGCGCTGGACGTGGCCGCCTTCGTGGCCGCCGCCAACCAGGCCGCCACCGAAGCACAGGCCCTGGCGCTGCGCTTTGCCGAGGGCGAGGATGGACAGCCCCTGCAGTGGCATGACGCGGCCCACGTGCCGCTGCTGGCACTGCACGATCTGTCCGCGGACGCCGATCCCGCCGCCTCGGCGCGGGCGGCGATGCAGGCCGACCGGCTGGCGCCGGTGGACCCCACCCGCGACCGCATCAGCCAGCAGGTGCTGTTTGATCTGGGTGGACAGCGTTGGGTCTGGTACCTGCGCGTGCACCACCTGGCTGCCGATGGCTATGGCATGGCGTTGTTCAGTGATCGCGTGTGTGCGCTGCATGCAGGCCGCGGCGGCGAACCGTTGCCGCCGCTGGCGGGCGTACTGGCCGATGATGCCGCCTACCGTAGTGATGCGCGTCGCGAGCAGGCAGGCCAGTGGTGGCGCGAGCAGTTGCGGGGCGCACCGGCCGCTGCGGGCCTGGCCGGTACGGCGGCGGCGGGCAGCGATGCGCTGCGCTGGGTGCAGCCACTCGGTGCCGCGTTCCGTGACCTGCTGCTGCAGACGTCGGTGCGCTGGCTGCAACCGTGGCCGGACGTGCTGGCCGCGCTGTCGGCCGAGTACCTGCGGCGGATGAGTGCCGCCGAGGAAGTCGTGCTGGGCGTGCCCTACATGGGGCGGCTGGGCAATGCCTCGGCGCGGGTGCCGGCCATGGTGATGAACATACTGCCGCTGCGGGTGGCGGCGGGCGAGGGCAGTGTCGAGGCGTTCGCGCGCGGTATCGGCCGGCAATTGAGCCAGGGGCGCAGGCAGGGTCGCTACCGGGGCGAGCAGATGCGCCGCGATCTCGGCCTGGTGGGCGTGCAGCAGCGCCTGCACGGCCCACTGGTGAACGTGCAGCCGTTCTACAAGCCTCTGGCGTTGCCCGGCGTTGAGGCCACGCTGGAGGTGCTGTGCACCGGCCCGGTCGATGACCTGACCCTGGGCTTCCGTGGCGACGGACGGGCGCTGCTGGATCTGGAGATCGAAGCCAATCCGGCGCTCTACAGCCTGGATGATGTGCAGGCGCACGCCGCGCGGCTGCAGCATTTCGTGTCAGCGGCACTGCAGGCGAACGACATCCGCGAGGTGCCGCTGGCGACGCCGGACGAGGCACAGCGCACCGTACAGGACTTCAATGCCACCGACCACGCGTTGCCGGCGACCACCCTGGTGCAGCTGCTGCAGCAGGGCATGGATCGCGATCCGCAGGCAACGGCCCTGGTGTTCGGCGATACCACGATGGACCACGGCACGCTGGAAGCACGCAGCTTCGCATTGGCCGCGCAGCTGCACGCGATGGGCATAGGCCCTGGCGACATTGTCGCGGTAGCGCTGCCGCGCTCGCTTGAGCTGGTCGTCGCGTTGCTGGGCGTACTTCGCGCCGGTGCCGCCTACCTGCCGCTGGACCTTGCCCATCCGGATGAACGGCTGGCGCGCATCCTCGCATCGGCGCGGCCGGCCTGCGTGCTGGCCGAGGCCGATGTGCAGGCGCGGCTGGGCGATGCCACGCTGCTGCCGCCCTCGCAGTGGACCGCGTTGAGCTTCGCCGCGCCATGGGCCGACCCGGCGCCGGGCGATGCGGCCTATGTCATCTACACCTCCGGCTCCACCGGTGAACCCAAGGGCGTGGTGATCGAACACCAGGCCATCGTCAACCGCCTGCTGTGGATGCGCGAGCACTACGGATTCGCCGCGGATGATCGCGTGCTGCAGAAGACCCCGGCCACCTTCGACGTGTCGGTGTGGGAGTTCTTCCTGCCGCTGCTGTGCGGCGCCACCTTGGTGCTGGCTGGGCCGGATGCGCACCGCGACCCGAGCGAGCTGGCGCGGCTGATCCGCAGCCACGACATCACCACCGCGCACTTCGTGCCGTCGATGCTCGATGCCTTCCTCGCGGCACCGGTTTCAGGGGGCCTGCGCCTGCGCCGCGTGTTCACCAGCGGTGAGGCCTTGGACGCCACGCTGCGCGACCGCTTCCACGGCAGGGTGCAAGCGGAACTGCACAATCTGTACGGGCCTACCGAGGCGGCGGTGGATGTGAGCTGGTGGCCGGCCAGTGCCGGCGATCATTCGCGGCCGGTGCCGATCGGCTTCCCGGTATGGAACACGCGCCTGTACGTGCTGGATGCGCGCATGCAGCCGCTGCCGGTGGGTGTGGCCGGTGATCTGTACCTGGGCGGTGTGCAGCTGGCGCGCGGCTATCTCGGCCGCGACGACCTGACCAACGAGCGCTTTCTGGCCGATCCCTTCCTGCCCGGGGAGCGTATCTATCGCACCGGTGACGTCGCGCGCTGGCGCGGCGATGGCGCGGTGGAGTACCTGGGCCGCAGCGACCACCAGGTGAAGCTGCGCGGCCTGCGCATCGAACTGGGCGAGATCGAGGCTGCGCTGCGCGAACTGCCTGGCATGGACCGGGTGGAAGTGCTGTTGCGGCAGGATGCGCCGAGCGACGCGCGGCTGGTTGCCTACGTGCCCTCTGCATCTGCCAACGCAGCGGTGCTGCGCAGCCATCTGGCCACGCGCGTGCCGGACTACATGCTGCCCTCTGCATTCGTCGGCGTGGATCATTGGCCGGTGACGGCCAACGGCAAGCTGGACCGCGGCGCATTGCCGAAGCCGCCGGACGAGCACGCCGGCGGACTGGCACCGCGCACGCCGCTGGAGCATGAGCTGGCCGCGCTGTTCGCACAGGCGCTCGGTCGCACGACGCCCATTGCCGTGGACGCGGACTTCTTCAGCCTGGGCGGCGATTCGCTCTCGGCAGTGCATCTGTTGCTGGCCATCGAACAGCGCTGGCGCCGGGACCTGGGCCTGGGTGCGCTGTTCGCGCAGCCGACAGTGGCTGCCCTTGCCGCGCGCATCGCCGAGCCCCCCGCGTCGGCCGACCACGCGCTGGGGCCGGTGATCGCACTGGCGACGGCGGAAAGCGCCGCGCCGCCGCTGTTCGTGGTGCATCCCGCGGGCGGCATCGCCTGGAACTACCGGACGCTGGCGCGTGCGCTGCAGCCGGCGCGCACGGTCCATGGCCTGCAATCGCCGGCCTTGGACCCTCGGCAGGCGATGCCGTCGAGCATCGAAGTGATGGCAAACGACTACGTGCAGCGCATCGCCACCCTGCAGCCGCAGGGGCCGGTACACCTGCTGGGCTGGTCGGTGGGTGGCATCCTCGCCCAGGCCATGGCGGTGCGCCTGCACGAGATCGGCCGCGAAGTGGGTGAGCTGGTACTGCTCGATGCGTATCCGAGTGAATGCTGGCGGGCGGAGCCGGAGCCTGATGCCATCGCCGCGCTGCGTGCGCTGCTGGCCATCGCCGGCCACGACCCCGACGCACATCCGGAACTGGACAGCCGCGAGCGCATCCTCGCCTTCCTGCGCCGTGGTGGCAGCGCGCTGGGCAGCCTGCCGGATGTGGTACTCGATGGCGTGGTGCGTGCGGTGACCGGCACCAATCGCTTGATCCGCGAACATCAGCATCGGCCCTTCGACGGCACGCTGGTGCATGTGCGGGCAGGGCGCGACCACCAGGCGCGGCCGCAGCTGCAGTCGGCGTTGTGGATGGCCCATGCACGCAGGGTGCAGGCGCTGGAGCTGCCGTTCCTGCACGCCGAACTGACTGGCCGCGATGCGGTGGCGCAGCTGGCGCCCTGGTTGTCGACGCGGCTGCGGCAGTGGGATGAACAACAGGAGATCGCAACATGCAGCTGACTGGTTTTGAAGGACGCGTGGCGCTGGTGACCGGCGCGGCCGGTGGCATCGGCGCGGCCCTGGTGCGGCTGCTGGCCGACGCGGGGTGCACGGTGGTGGCGACGGACTACCAGCGTCCAGAGGTGCAGGACGCACGGGTGCGGGCATTCGCGCTGGACGTGACCGACAGCGCAGCGGTGGATGCGCTGGTGGAGCAGGTGGAGGCGGGCGTGGGCCCAATCGCGCTGGCCGCCAGCGTGGCCGGCGTGCTGCATGTGGGCGAAGTGGCCACGACCGGTGATGAGGACTGGCGGCGCGTGTTCGCGGTCAACGCCGATGGCGTGTTCCATGTCGGCCGCGCGCTGGCGCGGGTGATGTCGCCGCGGCGCCAGGGCGCGATCGTTATCGTCAGTTCGAATGCGGCCGGCGTGCCCCGCCACGGCATGGCCGCGTATGCGGCGTCGAAGGCCGCCGCCACCATGTTCAGCCGCTGCCTGGGGCTGGAGCTGGCACCGCTGGGCATCCGCTGCAACATCGTCGCGCCCGGATCGACGCTGACGCCGATGCAGACCGGCATGTGGGAAGACGCGCACGGCGCCGAGCGGGTGATTGCAGGCAACCTGGACACCTACAAGGCGGGCATCCCGCTGCGCAAGCTGGCCACCCCGGAGGACATCGCCCATTCGGTGATGTTCCTGCTGTCCGAACAGGCTGGTCACGTGGCGATGAGTGACCTGTACGTGGATGGCGGCGCCACCCTGCGCGGTTGAGCGCCTGTAGTGCCGGCCGCTGGCCAGCAATCGCGACCTGGTAGTGCCGGCCGCTGGCCGGCAAGCCCGAAAAGTTCCAGACAATTCCGAACCTCCGTCACGGCAGACCCCGACGTTCATCCCTCAACTGCCTGGCCCATGATGTGCCATGAGCAGCCATCGCCTCCGCCTCGGCCGCCGCTCGATCACTGGCCAGGCCTACGTTCTGACAACGACCACCCATCAGCGCCGCCGCCTCTTTGAAAGCGCGGCGGCGGCAGCCTGCGTCATCGAGCAGTTCCGATACATTGAAGAGAAGGGGCTGGTGCGGTCGTTCGTCTGGGTCGTCATGCCGGATCACGTGCACTGGATGTTCCAGCTGCAGGCGTCGGCGCTTGCTGACATCGCCCGCCGGCTGAAGTCATCCAGTTCGCTGGCGCTGAATCGACTGGCCGACGGGCGCAGTACGGTATGGCAGGCAGGCTACTTCGATCACGCGGTGAGAGCCGAGGAGTCGCTGGTGAAGCAGGCGCTGTACATCCTGGGGAACCCGATCCGGGCCGGTCTCGCCAGGCAGATCGGCGAGTATCCGCACGCGTGGTCGATGTGGACGTGATGCCGGCCAGCGGCCGGCACTACCACGGCGCTCACTGTTGCAGCGCAGGGCGGTGGTAGTGCCGGTCGCTGGCCGGCAACCGCAGCGAGGTGCGTGATCGTGAGCTGCTGCCGGCCAGCGGCCGGCACTACCGGGGCAACGGCCTAGACGCCGGTGCGGGGCTTGCGCGTGCGCTTGGGCTTTGCGGCATCGCCGCCGCTGGCGGCACCGTCCTGCAGCGCCTGCAGCCAGGACAGCGTGTCGATGTAGTCGATGAAGTGCCGCAGGTAGCCGGGGCTGGTGGCCTGCATCGTGTCCAGCATGCGCTGCACCAGCACCGCCGAGTTCAACGGGCCGCCATCGGCGGGTGCCTCGGCCCGCAGCGAGCGGCGCACCTGCAGTTCGCTGCGCAGCTCGGACCACTCGCGGCGAACCTGGTCCAGCATCGGCACCTGCGGGTAATGCGGCAGGCTGCGCGAGCCGGCGTCGAGGTCGCGCACCAGGCCGCGCAGGCCTTCCAGCGGCGAGGATGGCTTACGTGCCATCAGCGGCCTTCGGCTTGGGGATCGGCGCGATTTCCACGCGGCGGTTGCGCGCGCGGCCGGCTTCATCGGCATTGGAACTGACCGGCTGCTCGCTGCCGAATGCGGCGGCAAACACGGCATCGGCCGGTACGCCGTCGGCAATCAACGTGCGGGTCACGGTCAGTGAACGCTGCGCGGACAATTCCCAGTTGTCGGCGAAGCGGCGGTTGCCATCGCGGATCGGCGCATCATCGGTGAAGCCGCTGACCATCAGGATTTCTTCGCGCGAGCCCAGGTACGCCGCCAGCGGCGCCGCCAGGCTGCGCAGCAGCTCCTGGCCTTCCGGCTGCAGCTGGTCCGAGTTGAGCGCGAACAGCACGCTGCCGCTGATGCCGATGCGGCCGTCCACCAGGGTCACCCGGCCGGCGGCCAGGGGGCCGGCCAGCGCCTGTTCCAGCGTCTGCAGGCGCTTGGCTTCGGCCTGGCGCTGCTTCACTTCCTGGTCCAGACGCTGCGACAGCTCCAGCTGCACCGCCACCACGCCGACCAGGATCAGCACGAAGGCGCCCAGCAGCACCGACATCAGATCGCCGAATGCGGCCCAGATCGGGGCGTGCGAGCCGCCGTCGACCTCTAGTTCGTCACTCATGCGCTACCGGCCTTGCCACGGCGCGTGGCCAGCTGCTGCAGTTCTTCCATCACCTGCTTCTGCGACAGCAGGCTGAGGTCGACCACCTCGCGTGCCTGCGCCACGTAGTAGGCCAGCTGCTCGTCGCTGCGGGCCAGCGAGGCGTCCAGCGCGCCGCCGATCTGTTCCAGGCGCCCGGACAGTTCGGTCGATGCGGTGCCGAACTGTTCGACGGCGGCGCCGAAGGTGCCGGCCAGCTGGCCGACCTCCGCTGCGCTGCCACTGAGGTGGCCGGCGATGCCGTCGAGCTTGCCGGTCTCGGCAGCAATATGGTCGGTGAAGCGGCTGCCAACGCGTTCCAGCAGCTCGGCCGAGCCGCCCACCAGTGCGTCCACCGCAGTGCGCTGTTCGTGCGAAGCGTGGTTGATCGCTTCCAGCAGGGTCTGCACGGTGGCCAGCAGGTGGCCGCGCTCTTCCAGCATGGCATTGTCGCGCGCCAGGCTTTCAGACAGGGTGCTGCGCAGTTCGTTGATGACCTCGGCTGCGGCCTTGGGGGCGTCGGCGGCGGTCTGCAGCAGGGTGGAGACCTCTGCCAGAGTGGCGCTGGCCTGCGCGCGGCCGTTCTCGCCGATCTGCTGTGCCGTGCTGGCCAGGGTCGCGCAGACCTGCTGCTGGCGCTCGGCCAGGCCCTGCGCGATGGCTTCCAGTGCGCTGCTCCACTGCTGCAGGCGCTGCTCATCACCGGCCTGCAATTGCGACTGCAGGGCCACGTGCGCCTGCTGCAGTTCCGTGGCGACTGCATCCCAGCGCGCCTGGCGCTGCTGCTCGCGCGCATCCAGGCCCGCCTGCAGCTCTGCGTGTGCGCTGGCGGCGGCGGCCTGTGCCGCCTGCCAGTCCTGCGAACGCTGTGCTTCGTGGTCCTGCAGCAGCGACTGGCTGGAATTGTGGCGCTCGTCCAGGGCCTGCAGCAGTGCCTGTGCCTGCGTGTCCAGCTGTGCGCCCACCGCCTGCAGCGACTGTTGCTGGCGTTCCAGCAGCGTGGTGTTCAGTGCGTGCTGCTGTTCGGCCGCGCTGCGCCATGCATCGGCCGTGCCAGCGGCATCGGCCTGCAGGCGATCGCTGATACGCGTGATCAGCATTTCGGCCTGTGTGCCCTGGCCATCACTGAACGCCTGCAGGTGCTGGCGCAGATCGGCCACCAGCGCCTCCTGCGCGCGGGCCTGCTCGGCCACGACCTTGGCCCAGCTCGCCTCGGTGGCAACGCGGCTGCGCTCGAAGCCGTCGTTGAGGCCGGCCAGCTGCTGCTGCACGGCCTGCTCGACACGCGCATGCAGGGCCTGGCCATGGGTTGCCAGGCCGGCCAGCGTGGTTTCGGCCATCGGTTGCAGCGCGCCACCAATGGCGGACGCACTGGCTTCGGCACCTTCGCGCAGCGACTGCTGCAGCGAAACCGCCAGGCGTTCCTGCAGGGCCTGGCTCTGGGTGAGGAACTCGGACTGTCCGGCCAGCAGCCGCTCGTTGGCCGCCGTGCTGTGCTGTTCGAAGGCGCTGGTCATCGCCTGCAGGCGGTCCACCAGCGCGGGCAGGGCGGCCGACTGCGCCTGCAGCAGGCGCAGCGACTCGGCGCGCTGCCAGGCCTGCGAATACGGATGCAGCTCACCGGCGATGGCGCGGTCCAGCTGCTGTACCACCTGCAGCCGGTCGCGGCGCAGCAGCGCCGACAGCAGGCCGAGCATGGCCGAGCTGGCCACGCCCGCAATGGAGGTGCCAAACGCTACGGCCAGGCCCTGCACCGGCGAGGCCAGCGAGCCGCGGATGGCGGCCATGTCGGTCGCGCTCTGCAGGGCAAGGCCGGTGCCGCGCAGCGTGTCCATCATGCCCAGCAGGGTGCCGAGCATGCCCAGCAGCACCAGCAGGCCCACCAGGTAAGGGGTCAGCACCGGGCCGGGCAGGGCGATGCGCTCGCCTTCCGCGCGCAGGCGCACGGCATTGCGCAGGCCCACCGGTACGCGCTCCAGCCACGGCGCCAGCGATTCCTTCGCCGTGCCCAGGTCGTTCAGTGCAGCGCGCAGCCCGTTGCTGGCCTGGCGGTAGCGGTACAGCTCCACGCCGCCGGCGATGTAGCAGGCCGCGATGATCGCCGCCACGGCCGCGCCCAGCGGGTGCACCGCCACGTAGCCGATGCCGATCCAGCACACGGCCAGCAGGCCGACAAGGAATACAACGACATGGAAAGCAGTTCTGGACATGGTGTTCCGGTCAGTGGGAGCGCAGGGCTGCAAGCAGCCCATGGATCGGGTGGAAACGCAGTTCGAGCTCGGCCAGCAGCAGGCTGCGCATGTCATTGCGGAATGCCGCGCGCCAGCCGGGCTGGCCGTGCACGCGTTCGAAACGGGCGCCCAGCACCGTGGGCACCGTCGCCAGCAGGCTGTGTTCGCGCGGGGTCAGGGTCTGTTCCATCACCGCATCGACCTCGGCCAGCCGTGCCAGTTCGGGCGAGGCCTGCACCAGCTGGTCGCGCAGGCGGCCGCGCAGGCGCCCGGTGGCGGTCTGGATGGCCTGCTGCAACACGCGGTAGCGCTGGCGCAGCGAGGCGAAGTTGGCCTGTGCGGCGGCCTCGGCCAGGTCCAGCAGGCGCTCGGCCTCGGCATCCTCGCCGATGGAGGCCAGCAGGCTGGCCTCGGCCTGTGCGCAGTCGGCCAGCAGGTCGTCCACCGCCTCGGCGGCCTCGCCCGGCTCGGGCAGGCGGCCGTCCAGCGCCCCGGACAGGGCCACGGCACGGCTCCAGTCCACCCACTGGCCGAGGCGATCGGTCAGGGCGGGACTGCTGGCCGGCATCGCACCGTCGCTGAGACGGGCAAGCAGGCGGAGGAAGTCCGGTCCACCGAGGACCGGCTGCGCGGCGTTCGCCATCAAGTAGCCAGGGGCCAAAAACCGTTGATTTTACAACCAGATGACCGCCGCTGGATGAAGGGGCCGGGCCATCCCCTGCGGGCAGGCACGGGGAGGGTCTCGGCCCGCGCCGGCAGACGGCTTAGAATGGTCGGCTGCACTAACGCAACTGGACCCTCTGGAGCTTCTGCATGACCCTCGCGCCGTTCTATCCCATCGGTACCCCCGGCCAGCCCTGGGGCGATGCTGAACGCGCACAGTGGCGGGCCGCCCAGCAACGCCAGCGCAGCTACCACGACGACGTGGTGGCCGCGCTTGAGCGCCTGGACGACGGTTTCGACGTGATCCAGTACGGCCAGCTCGACTATGCCCCGGATCACTACCCGCTGTTTGCCGTGGTCAACCATGACTGGAACCCGGCGCTGCCGACCGCCCTGGTCACCGGCGGCGTGCACGGCTATGAAACCAGCGGCGTGCACGGTGCGCTGCAGTTCCTCGAACAGCAGGCCGAGCGCTACCTGGGCCGGATGAACCTGATCGTGGCACCGTGCGTCAGCCCGTGGGGCTACGAGCGCATCCAGCGCTGGAACCCGAATGCGATCGACCCCAACCGCAGCTTCCGTGACGGGGGCCTGATCGAGGAAGCCGCCTCGCTGATGCGCTGGGTGGCCGAGCGCAAGGCTGACATCCGCGTGCACCTGGACCTGCACGAGACCACCGACAGCGACCTGCACGAGTTCGATCCGGCACGCTGTGCCCGCGATGGCAAGCCGTTCGAGCGCGACACCATCCCCGATGGCTTCTACGTGATCGGCAACAGCGAGGATCCGCAGCACGGCTTCCAGAAGGCACTGATCGAGGCCGTGGCCCCGATCACCCATATCGCCCCGGCCGATGCCGAGGGCAACCTGGTGGGTCTGCCGCTGCAGTCGCCGGGCGTGGTCTGGGGCGAGTCGCGCTCGATCGGCGCATGCGCCGGTTTCACCGACGCGCGCTATGCCACCACCACCGAGGTGTACCCGGACAGCCCGCGCACCAACCCGCAGGAATGCAACGATGCCCAGGTGGCAGCGGTGTGCGCGGGCCTGGATTACGCACTGGCCCAATGAGGTAGCGCCGGGCCATGCCCGGCGACCAACCTACCGGCGCTGCGGATCATCCCTTCTGGCGCTGCTCCTGGATGGCCTTGTCCAGTGCATCCAGGTCATCGGTGGACGACTGCAGCCACTGCGCGTACTCGGGGGTTTCGACGAAGCCTTCGCCGCGAAGCACGGTGTCCAGGTCCGGGTTGTCATTGCTGGCGTGCTGCAGGAAGCCCGCCATCAGGCCCGACAGGCGGTGCGCGGCCTGGAAAGCAGCCTGCGGCGATCCCGCCGGCTCCACGATGGTGCCGAGGAAAGCCGCGTAGGCGGCGTGATCGACGTCGAAGTCATCGCGGTTCTTGAACGCCTCTGCACTCAGCTGTGCTTCGCCCGAGCTGTGGCGGGCGAAGCCCCAGGTCCAGATATCGAGGAAACGCAGCGCTTCCAGTTTCTGGCGTTCTTCCGTGCTCAGATCGATCGCGCCGGACAGGGCGTACTCCATGGTGGCGGCCGAGAAGGCTTCGGTGCCGGAGCTGGCGTGGAAATCGCTGAGGCTGCGCAGCGCATCGGGTTCATGCGGATCGAGCTGCAGCGCACGGTAGATCACGCGCGCGCCTTCGATGTGGCGGCCCTCGGCGATGAAGATGTTGAGGGCGTGGGTGGCCAGCTGGGCAGCGTTGAGTTCGGCGAAGGTCGTCATTGGGGTGGAAATGGGAAAGGGCGGTCCGATGGTAGGTGCAGTGTTCCGCCGCAACAAGCGCCATGCCAGGCCGCGCAGTAGATCCACGCCATGCGTGGATGTTCGATTGCCTCAGAACCGGTAGCCGACGACCGTGAACAGCGAGGTCTTGTAGCGGTCATCACCGCCCTCTGCGGCGCCGCTGATGTACTGCCCGGCACCCACGAACGGATCATTGCGGCCAACCAGCAGCTCGCTGGATACGCGCAGGCGGCCATGCGTCCATGCGCCGCCCAGGGTCAGGCGCTGGCTGTCCTTGAAGTCGGCTTCGTCCTTGATGAAGCGTGACAGGCTGGCGTACAGATCGACGTCCTGCCCGCCCAGTGTCACCGGGCGACCCACTTCGGCGAACACCACGGTGCCTTTCGTGGCGATGTTGTACGACGCATCGAAACCACCCACGGTGATCACGTGCGTATCGCGCGCTGCAGGCAGGCTGATGTCCTGCCGTGCCACCAGCAGCTTGCCGCGCCAGCTGCCGTTGCCTGCCTTGATGCTCGCCGCCAACGCGCGGCGCTCACCGTCACCCTGCGGCGTCCCGCTTTCATCCTGCAGCCGGGAGTAAAGGCCCGAGACGGCGGCCGAGACCGTGATGTCATCGTGCCTGTACAGATCCCAGTCGAGCGTGGCCGCCACCAGGTCGCGTTCCGAGGTGCGGGTGCCGTTGGGCACGTAGCTGTCGCCCTGCACGAAGGCGGTGGAGTAGCGCGCCCCATCGCGGCTGATGCCCTTGCCATCCGGCGTGGACGTGGGGTAATAGCCGGCGGCCAGGCGGTAGCCCTCGCCGTCGTGGCGGTAGGTGATGCCCGGTGCGTACACCTCTTCCAGGCCGACCACGAAGCCGATGCTGCCCAGCACCTGTGCGCCCCAGTACTGCTCGTCCAGCACCACCGGCTGCAGGCCCACCGCCACGCGGTCGCCATTGGCCAAGCGGCGCCCGGCGTACGCCTGCAGCGGGAAGCTCACTTCGCCGGGGTAGTTGCGGTAGCCCCCCGCATGCGAGTACAGCACGCTGCCGCCGTAGAAGCGGTACTGCGCCGAGGCGAAATAGTCCTTGCCGTCATAGTCGGCCTTCAGGATGAGCGTGTCGAAGGACAGGTGATTGGAGGTGCGGCGGGTGCCATCGCCGTGTGCGTCGTTGAAGCGCACATCCCAGCGGCCGCGCAGGACACCGCCAAGTGTCCAGCCGGTGTGTGCGGGTGCAGGTGCCGCCGTTGCGGCAGGGGTTTCTGCAGGAGTGCTGACGGCCTCGGCGGGGGTTTCGGCATGTGCAAGCGAGGCACACGCCAGACACAGGGCCAGGACAAGAGGCGAACGGACGAAACGGAACGCAGGATGCATGGCAGGTTCCCAGGCAGGAACAGCAGGAAAGTGGACCCTCGGGCAACAGGGCGCCCACCGCGCCGCAAGGCACGGGCAGGGCGCAACGATGGAGAGGGACGGTTGGGTCTTACGTCTCGGTGGCGTCGAACTCGGCGATGGCCTCGCGGGCCACGCGGAAGCTGTCGACCGCAGCGGGCACGCCGCAGTAGATCGCCACCTGCAGCAGCACCTCGCGGATCTTCTCGCGGCTGACGCCGTTGCGCAGTGCGCCCTTGACGTGGATCTTCAGCTCGTGCGGCCGGTTCAACGCGGAAATCATCGCCAGGTTGATCAGGCTGCGCTCGGCCAGCGCCAGGTCGCTGCGCGCCCACACCGTGCCCCAGCAGTACTCGGTCACCAGTTCCTGCAGCGGCTGGCTGAAGGCATCGGCCTGCGCCAGGGCGCGATCCACATACTCGTCACCCAGCACGTGGCGGCGGATCTGCAGGCCTTTCTCGAAGCGGGAATCGCTCATGCGCTGATGCCTCCGAACAGGGTGTACTTGATGTCCAGGAAATCCTCGATGCCGTAGCGCGAACCCTCGCGCCCCAGCCCGGACTGCTTGATGCCGCCAAACGGCGCTACTTCATTGGAGATGGCGGCGCGGTTGATGCCGACCATGCCGTAGTCCAGCCGTTCGCTCATGCGCCAGGCGCGGCCGAGGTCGCGGGTGTAGCAGTACGCGGCCAGCCCGGAATCGGTGGCGTTGGCCAGGCGCACGGCCTCGGCCTCATCGTGGAAGCGGAACACGGCGGCCAGCGGGCCGAAGGTTTCGTCGGTCGCCACCTGCATCTCTGCGGTGGCATCGACCAGCAGGGTCGGCTGGTAGAAGCACTCGCCCTGCGCGCCGACGGCGCCGCCCAGCAGCACGCGCCCGCCCTTGGCCACCGCATCGTCCACGTGCGACTGCACCTTGGCGACAGCGGCGGTGTTGATCAGCGGGCCGATCTGCGTGCCCTCGGCCACGCCGGCGCCCACCTTCAACGCGGCGATGCGTGCACGCAGCGCCTCGACGAAGGCATCGTGGATGGCGTCGTGGACCAGGAAGCGGTTGACGCAGACGCAGGTCTGGCCGGCGTTGCGGAACTTGGCCAGCATCGCGCCATCAACCGCCGCTTCAAGATCGGCATCATCGAACACGATGAACGGCGCGTTGCCGCCCAGCTCGAGCGACACCTTTTTTACTGTCTTCGCGGCCTTGCCGTACAGCATGCGGCCGACCGGCGTGGAGCCGGTAAAGGTGAATTTGCGTACCTCCTCGCTGTCGAAGAACGCATCACCGATGGACGCGGCATGGCCGGTGACCACGCTGAACATTGCCGCGGGCACGCCTGCCTGCAAGGCCAGGTCGGCCATCGCCAGCGCGGTGAACGGCGTTTCTGCCGCCGGCTTGACGATGCATGGGCAGCCGGCGGCCAGTGCCGGGGCCACCTTGCGGGTGATCATTGCGGCGGGGAAGTTCCACGGCGTCACCGCCGCCACGATGCCGATCGGCTGGCGGGTCACCATGATCCGCGCATCGGGGTAGGGGCTGGGAATGATGTCACCGTAGACGCGCTTGGCTTCCTCGGCGAACCATTCGACGAAGCTGGCGGCGTAGATGATCTCCGCGCGGGCTTCGTCCAGCGGCTTGCCCTGTTCGGCGGTCAGCAGGCGCGCCAGGGTTTCGGTGTTTTCGATCAGCAGGCGGTGCCAGGTCTTCAGCACGCGCGAGCGATGCTCGGCCGTGGTGGCACGCCAGTCGGCCCAGCCGGCGCTCGCTGCCGCGATCGCGCGCTCGGTTTCGGCGCGGCCCAGGCGCGGCACGGTGCCCAGCACCTGCTGGGTGGCCGGGTCGAGGATCTCATCCACTTCACCGCTGTCGGCGGCGATCCATTGGCCAGCCACCAGCGCACGCTGGTGGAACAGCGCGGACGTTTCAACGTTCATGCATACCTCGTGGTTCGTGTCGGGCGCGGGCAGCCGGTGCCCACGCCGGGAGGAAATCAGGTAGCCGCGACACTGGCGCCCTGGGGCGCACGCACGGCCAGCAGGTAGTAGGCGAGGGCGCTGACCAGCAGGCCGATCACCCAGGACACATCGACGCCACCGAACAGCTGCGCCCACGCGCCCTGGAAGAAGGCGTTGCTGATGAAGGGCACCTGGGCGATGGCGCCCAGCAGGTAGGCCAGCAGGGCACGGCCATTGAACAGGCCATAGCGGCCCCCATCGCGGGCGAAGATCGAGGCGATGTCGTAGCGCCCGCCATTCACCACGTAGAAGTCCAGCAGGTTGATCGACACCCATGGCGCCAGGATGAACAGCAGCGCGAACACCGCGTTGATGAAGATCTCGATGAAGTTGGCCGACGCCCACAGCGCGCACAGCGTGGACGCCACCAGCAGGGCGCACGACAGGGTGATGCGGGCCAGCCGTGCCGGCGTCCACGCGGGCGAGAACGTCTGCAGCGAGGTGACGCAGGACAGCACCGCGCCGTACAGATTCATCGCGTTGTGGCCGATGATGTTGACCAGGAACAGCACCATCAGCACGTAGCCGAACCAGCCGGTGTGCAGGCGTACCGCTTCCATCGCATCGGTCTGCTGGCCACCGCTGACCGCCAGCATGCCGAAGGTGAAGGCCAGGATGGGGCCCAGTGCAGCGCCCAGGTAGGTGTAGATGAAGGGCCGGAACACGCCGACGCTGCGCGGCAGGGCACGCGAATAGTCCGAGGTGTACGGCGAGAAGCTGATCTGCCAGACGCAACAGATGCCGAACATCGAGAACCAGCCGGCGGGCGAGAAGCTGCCATGGCTGAAGGCATCGGCGCCCAGGCGCGGCAGCATGATGGCCAGGCCGATGGCCAGCGCGCCGCCCATGAACCAGATGCCGATGCGGTTGAAGCCGTGGATGAAGTTGTAGCCGATGATGCCGATGGCCGTGGCCAGCGCCGCACCGATGATGGTGGCCAGCGGCAGCGGCACCGCCGGGATGACCGTGTGCAGGGTCTTGCCGGACAGGATGATGTTGGAGATGAAGTAGCCCAGGTAGATCAGCGTGGTGAAGCCGACCACCAGCAGCGAGCCGAAGCGGCCGAACTGCGCGCGGCTCTGGATCATCTGCGGAATGCCGGCCAGCGGGCCCTGCGCCGAGGCTAGGGCGAGGATGGCGGCGCCGAACATGTGGCCGGTGACGATGGCCAGCAGCGCACTGACGATATCCAGCTTGAACGTCAGCACCGACATCGCGCCGGTGATCACCGCCAGCGGGGCGATGTTGGTACAGAACCACAGTGTGAACAGGTCACGGGGGTTGCCGTGGCGCTCCTGTTCGGGGATGTAGCCGATGGAGTGGCCCTCGATGGAGAAAGCGCCATCCTGCTTGTTTGCATTGCTCATGGGCGGATTTCCTTGGCCTGCCGGTCGCCCGGCAGGCGTGCGTCGGGATCGGTCGCGCGCGCCCGGCTGTGCAGGGGCGCAGGAACGATCCGGTCATGGAACCGGGCTGCGCGCCCTCGCCCATCGAGGGGGGGGAGGCGAGGGCGCGCGGGCCGGAGGCGGGAACGGGTGTGGGTGCCGGGCGCGGGGCCTAGCGCATCACGAACGGGTCATCCATGGGGACATCGGACGTACGCAGCCACACCGTCTTGGTCGTGGTGTATTCCAGGGCGGCCGCTGCGCCGCCTTCCCGTCCATGGCCCGAAAGACCGAATCCACCGAAAGGCGCCAGCGGTGAAATCGCGCGATAGGTGTTGATCCAGACCACGCCCGAACGGATTGCCCGGCTCAGCCGGTGCGCGCGCGTCAGGTTGCGGGTGAAGATGCCGGCAGCCAGGCCGAAGGCGGTGCTGTTGGCCTTGCTGATCGCTTGGGCTTCATCGTCGAACACATCCACCGACAGCACCGGGCCGAACAGTTCGGTGGTGATGCTGTCGGCCTGCGGGGACGCGCTGCAGTCGACGATGGTGGGCGGGAAGTAGATGCCGGTGCGGTCGCTGCGGGTACCGCCGCAGAGCACGCGGGCGCCCTGGGCGACCGATGCGGCCAGCACTGCTTCGATGTTCTGGCGCTGGCGCTCGGTGCACAGCGGGCCGAACTCGGTGGCCGCGTCATCGGGGGCGCCGATGCGGATGGCTGCCACTTTCTCCAGCAGCCGCGCAAGGAAGGCATCCTTGATGCCCGCCTGTACCAGCAGGCGCGAACCGGCCACGCAGCTCTGCCCGCTGGCCGCGAAGATCGCTGCCAGTTGTGCGTTCACCGCGCTGTCCAGGTCGGCATCGTCGAACACGATGAACGGCGATTTGCCACCCAGTTCCAGCGAGACGCGGGCCAGGTTGCCGGTGGTGTTGGCCACGATGTGGCGCGCGGTGGCCGGGCCGCCGGTGAAGGCCACCTGCGCTACCTTCGGGTGGCTGCTCAGCACGGCGCCACACTCGGGACCGAAGCCGGTGATGACGTTGACCACGCCCGGCGGGAAACCGGCCTGGTGCAGCAGCCGGGCAAACGCCAGCAGCGGGCCGGGCGCTTCTTCGGAAGCTTTGAGCACCACCGTGCAACCCGCGGCCAGGGCTGGGCCCAGCTTCACCGCCGACAGGAACAGCTGGCTGTTCCAGGGCACGATGGCGGCGACCACGCCGATCGGCTCACGGCTGATCCAGACCTGCATGTCCGGCTTGTCCACCGGCACGAAGCTGCCTTCGATCTTGTCGGCGATGCCGGCGTAATAGCGGTAGTACTCGGCGATATAGGCGATCTGGCCGCGGGTTTCGCGGATGATCTTGCCGGTGTCGCGGGTCTCGATGGCCGCCAGTTCCGGCGCCGCCTGTTCCAGCAGGTCGGCCAGCCGGTACAGCAGCTTGCCGCGCTGGGAGGCGGTCAGCGTTGCCCAGGCCGGATCGCGCAGGGCACGGTCGGCGGCCTCGACCGCGCGTTCCGCCTGCTCGCGGCGCGCCTCGGGCATGGCCGCCCAGGGCGTGCCGGTGGCCGGGTCGATGCTTTCAAACGTACCGGCACCGGCTTCGAAACGGCCGTCGATGTAGAGCTCGAACGGGCTGTCCATGGTCATTCCTGGGCGAAGGCGGGCATGACGTCGTTGATCATACGCAACAGCGAGGCCTTCTTGCGCTCGAAGGACATGCCGGTGTCGATCCAGAACGAGTACTCATCAAAGCCCATGGCCTCGTAGGCCTTCAGGCGGGCGATGACTTCCTCGGCCGGACCGATCACATTGTTGCTGCGCATCGCCTGGGCCGAGTACATCGGGTGGGCGGCAATCTCCTCATCGCTCAGCTTGGCGATCAGGCCCTGGCTGATCGGGCGTTCGTTCTTGAACCACGCGCCGAAGTAGTTGTAGAACACGTTGATCTCATCGGCAGCGACCTGTGCATCGGCTTCCGAATCGGCCACGTAGGTATGGCGCAGCAGCATGATCTTCGGGCGCGGCACGTCGCTGAACTTCTCGCAGGCCGCGTTGAAGTGGCCGATCAGCTTCTGCACTTCGTCATCGCCGAAGTGCAGCGGGGTGACCTGCACGTTGCAGCCGTTCTGCACGGCGAATTCGTGACTGTTTGGATCGCGCGCGGCCACCCAGATCGGCGGGTGCGGCTGCTGCAGCGGCAGCGGCGCGGAGGTGGTGCTGGGGAAGGACCAGAATTCGCCCTCGTGGGCGTAGTCGCCCTTCCACAGGCCCTTGATGGCCGGAATCAGCTCACGCATGCGCTGGCCGGCGCCCCAGGCGTCCATCCCCGGCACCATGCGCTCGTACTCGAACGAATAGGCGCCACGGGCGATGCCCAGGTCGAGGCGGCCGTTGGAAATGATGTCGGTCATCGCCGCTTCGCCGGCCAGCTTGATCGGGTGCCAGAACGGGGCCACCACGGTGCCGGTGCCCAGGCGCACGTTCTTGGTCTTGTTGGCGATGTCGGCCAGGTTGAGCAGCGGGTTCGGCGCGATGGTGAAGTTCATGCCGTGGTGCTCGCCGGTCCAGATGGCATGCATGCCACCCTCGTCGGCGATCTGGCACAGCTCGATCATCTCGTCGTAGAGCTGCTTCTGCGACTGCTGGTCCGAGACGCGTTCCATATGGATGAACAAGGAAAACCGCATTTCAACTCTCCCTTCCAATCAGTTCTTTGACCACACCGCAGGTGTGGTTGCCGTAATAGGTGCCGTAGGTCTTCAGTGCGCTTTCGCGGCAGTAGCGCTGCAGCATGCTGGTGACTGCCGGATCGGCGATGTCCAGCGCAGGCACGTCGGCCAGCGCCACGTACTGCCCATCGCGCGCGCTCGCCTCGGGGGTGCTGCACAGGAACGTGACGAACTGCCGGTGTGTGTCGGTGTCCGTATAGACGGAGTACACGAAGCTCGGCGAAGCACCAGGCTGATGCCGGGCAAAGATGCGTTCCAATGCGTTGTCTGCACCCTCGTTGCCGATCTCGACGGTGGGCAGGGCCCAGCCGCCTTCCGGCGCTGGCACCAGCAGCAGGCTGTCGTCGTGGGCGATGATCGCGCTGATCAGACCCTTGGTATCGGTCATGACCTCGGTGGCCACCTTGGCGGGGGTGAAGTAGCCACCGCGGTAGTAGCCCAGCCCGGGCAGGCCGGCCGTATGGAAGTGCTCCACCTGCCCGATCAGGACGGCATGGTCACCCGCCTCCACCACCGTGTGCATGGTGCAGTCGAACCACGCACTGACCTCGTCCAGGATCGGGCTTCCGAGAGCGCTGCTGGTCCAGGACACCGCGGCAAACCGATCCGGATTGCGCCGGGCAAAGGTATTCGATGCGTCGGTCTGTGCCTCGGACAGAATGTTGATGGCAAAGCGCTTGGCGCCCACGAAGTTGTCGTAGTTGCCCGATGCGTTGGCGATGCTGACCAGCAACAGCGGCGGATCGAGCGACACCGAAGCGAACGAGTTCGCGGTGAAGCCGATCGGTTCACCGTCTGCGGTGGTGGACGTCACGATGGTGACGCCGGTCATGAACGAGCCGAAGGCTTCCCTCAGCTCTTTTGGATCGATAGCCATATGTTCCCTCCAACCGATGGCCTGGAATGTGTGCTGCTAGTTCGTTGCGGTACCCAGCCATTCCGCCAGCGCCGCGTTGACCTTGGCGGGGGCGGTCAGGTTGACCATGTGGCGTTCGTGCGGAATGACCACGGCCTTGCCGTTGCGTGCCAGCGCCGCCATCGACAGGGCCATGGCCGGCGTCGAATTGGCGTCCTCGGCGCCGGTCAGCGCCAGGGCAGGGCAGCCCACTTCCGACCAGCGCTCTGCGTAGGTCACGTCGCCGCGGGCGAAGGCGCGGTAGGCATCGGCATAGCCCTGCACATCCACGTTCTCCAGCCACGAGCGCACGTCCTCCACCAGTGACGCTTCGGTGGTGCCTTCGTCGAACCAGCGCTGCAACGGGGTTTCCACGTCCACCCGGCCAGTGGCCAGTTCATCCGAACGGGTCACCACCGCGTGGCGGGCGGCATCGGTACGCAGGTGCACGCCATTGATCACGGCCAGGCGGCGCACCAGGTCCGGCCGTTCGATGGCCACGCCGGCGGCGATCAGGGCGCCCATCGAGTGCCCGGCCAGGTTGACCGGGCCCAGCTGCAGGGCGCTGATGAACTCCACCATCCACGCCACGTAGTCGGTCAGCCCGGGCTCGCCCGGCAGGCGCGTGCTCTGGCCGTGGCCGGGCATGTCCACCGCGATGACCCGGTACTGCTGGGCGAAGGCGGCGATCTGCGGACCCCAGGCGGCGGCCTGCATGCCGACGCCGTGGATCAGGACCAGGGGCTCTCCCGCACCCTGGTCCAGGCAGTGCGCCTGTTGGTTACTTGACAGCGGCAGGGTTCGAGACGTCATGGCCGAGCTCTTTCAGGTCCTGGTAGCGGTCACCGATGCGGTGGTGCGGGCGGCCGGCGGTGGCCGCGCCCAGCACGACCACCAGCTCATCGGCAGCCGGGGCATCGGCAATGGCGAACTGCACGGTCAGGTAGTGCGAACGGCGGCCTTCGTCGTTCTTGTCCATCATCGGCAGCACGATCGGCGCATTGGCCGGGCCGCGGGTGTTGGTGAAGGCCAGGTAGGACTTGGCGCGCACCGCGTTGCGGTAGATGTTGCCGAAATGCAGGGTGTGGATCAGCGCCGAGGCGTGTTCCAGCTCGCCGTCCAGGCCGACCACCGCGCTCTTGCCGAAAGCCTCTACTGCATCGCCCGAACCGACCTCGCCCAGGATCAGGTCGGTCAGGTGCTGGCTCAGCTGCGGGCCCAGCGCCCGGATCTCCGGCGACAGGTCCTCGACGTAGCCACGGCCGGCCCACGGGTTACGGATCACGGCTGCGGCGGCCACCATCTTCAGCGGCGTGGCAGCGTCGCGGCCCCCGTCCACATGCACGGTCTCCACGTGGAGAACGGTCTTTCGTATCAGGCTCATCTGGTCCTTCCTCGCCGCCGCTGGCGGTCACAATGGTGGTGTACGGTATGTTGGTATACCATTGGCAGCGACGGTATCACGCTCCAAAATCGGCTTGCAACATGTCTATGCGCATTCATTTTTCGCCCGCGACGAAAGTCGCAGACGAGGGTGGTGCGACGGGGGCGAGGCAGCCTGCCGGGGTGCGCTATTCATGATCCGTGGTTGAATAGCGTGGACGTACACGAGCTTCCGGCAGCACGCCCGCCACCGCGTGGCTGCCACCTAAAGGGATTGCGAAACACGATGAACCTGAGAATCGACCACTCGCCGGTCACCCTGCGCGAGAAGTGCCTGGAAAAGCTGCGCAGCGCGATCATCACCGGCTATTTCCCGTCCGGTGCGCGCCTGGTCGAACGCACCCTGTGCGAGCAGCTGGGTGTCAGCCGCACGGTGGTGCGCGAAGTGATCCGCTACCTGCAGGCCGAGGGCCTGGTGGAAGTGCTGCCGCAGAAGGGCCCGATCGTGGCCGTGCTGAACTGGGACGTGGCCAGCCAGGTCTACCGCATCCGCCTGGTGCTGGAGCAGAGCGCCGTGGCTGACTGCGTGCGCAACCTCACCGACGACACCGCCGCGCAGATCCAGGAGGCACTGGAAACCCTGCGCACCTCGTATGGCACCCCGGACATCGCGCCGGTGCTGGAAGCTTCCTCCACGCTGTACGAAACCATCTTCCGTGCCGGCAACAACCATATCGCCTGGGAAATCGTGCAGCGCCTCAATGGCCGCATCAGCCGCCTGCGCGCGATGACCCTGACCCACGTGGATCGCGAGAAAACCGGCTTTGAACGCATCAAGGCCATCTGCGATGCGATCTGCGTGCAGCGCGACGAAGCGCTGGCGCGGCAGCGCGTGGCCGAACACATCGGCGAGGCCGAGGCGATTGCCCATGCCTTGCTCGAACAGGAGCAGAAGTGATGGCCGCTTACTGGATTGCCCACGTGCAGGTGCTGGATGCCGACAAGTACAGCGGTTACACCGCGCTTGCACCGGCCGCCTTTGCGAAGTACGGCGCGAAGTTCCTGGCCCGTGGTGGCCGCTCGGTGGTGCTGGAAGGCGATCTGCCTGACCGGCATGTGGTGATCGAGTTTGCCGACCTGGAAACCGCCCAGGCCTGCTATGCCTCGCCCGAGTACCAGCAGGCCAAGGCCAAGCGCGAAGGGCACTGCATCGCCAGCGTGGTGATCGTCGAAGGCTGACCACGCTTCTGTGGATCCACACCATGCTCGACTGCTGTTGGTGACGCAGCCGAGCATGGCTTGTATGTTCCCCCCGGCTCCTACGAGGTATGTAGGAGCCAGGGTGGAGGGACCGACAAGCATGGATCTGCGGATAGCCGCCGACAGACGAGCCGAGCGATCCCCATCC
>PJTT01000422.1_pt1 | contig 34948 bp, 38 predicted proteins | sample 1512261 | NCBI WGS metagenome assembly PJTT01 (sample SAMN08177685, study PRJNA422409) | Soil metagenome, whole genome shotgun sequencing project. | isolation source: Soil (2) enriched on wood chips | place: USA: Madison | collected 2015-01-15
ACGGCGAAACCCTGCCGATTTTCGGCGGTGTCTGGGCAATTTTCGGCCACGGCAATGTTGCTGGCATTGGCGAGGCGCTGCACGCAGTCAAGGACGAGCTACCGACCTATCGCGGCCAGAACGAGCAGAGCATGGCCCATGCTGCCATCGGTTACGCCAAGGCCAATTTCCGCCGCCGCTTCATGGTCGCCACCACCTCCATCGGCCCCGGCGCACTCAACATGGTCACCGCCGCCGGCCTCGCCCATGTCAATCGTATCCCAGTCCTGCTGCTGCCGGGCGATGTCTTTGCCAATCGCCTGCCCGACCCGGTACTGCAGCAGGCCGAGGATTTCGGCGACGGCACCGTGACCGTCAACGACTGCTTCAAGCCGGTCAGCCGCTATTTCGACCGCATCACACGGCCCGAGCAGATCATTCCTGCCCTGCGCCGCGCCATGCAAGTGCTGACCGACCCCGCCGAATGCGGCCCGGTCACGCTCTCGCTCTGCCAGGACGTGCAGGCCGAAGCCTATGATTACCCCGAGAGCTTTTTCGCAGAGAAAATCTGGGTACCCCGCCGCCTCATGCCGGATGCTGACGAATTCGCCACGGCTGCCGCTGCGCTCAAGCTCAGCAGGAATCCGGTGATCATCGCTGGCGGCGGCGTGCTCTATTCGGAAGCATCCGAGACCCTTGCCGCGTTCGCCGAAGAACATGGCATTCCGGTGATGGAAACGCAGGCGGGCAAATCCTCCCTGCCCCACGTGCATGAACTTAATATGGGTTCTGTTGGCGTTACCGGCACGTCGGCCTCCAATGCCCTTGCCGAAGAGGCCGATCTGGTGCTGGCCGTGGGCTCGCGTCTTCAGGATTTCACCACAGGCTCCTGGGCCCTGTTCAAGAACGAAGACCTCAAAATCGTCGGCCTCAATATCCAGCCCTTCGACGCCCTCAAGCACAATGCGCTTCCATTAGTCGGCGACGCCCGGGTTGGACTTGAAGCCCTCGACGCCGCCCTCATGGGTTGGCAGGTTGATTCCGGCTGGACGCAGAAGGCACTGAAACTCAAGGAAGAATGGCTTGTTGACGCTGACGCGGCCCGCGCTGCGTCCAATGTCGAGCTGCCCTCCGATGCGCAGGTTATCGGCGCAGTGCAACGTGGTCGCGCCAAGGCCACTCTCGTTTGCGCTTCAGGCGGTCTGCCCGGCGAATTGCACAAGCTCTGGCGCGCCGATGGTCCCGGCTCCTACCATCTCGACTATGGCTTCTCGACCATGGGCTATGAGATCGCTGGCGGTCTCGGCGTAGCCATTGCCAGACCCGATGAAGACGTCGTCGTCATGGTCGGCGACGGCTCTTATCTGATGATGAATTCGGAAATCGTCTCGGCTGTGATGATGGGCGTCCGGCTCACCATTGTCGTGCTCGACAATGCCGGCTTCGGTTGCATCAACCGGCTGCAGATGGCGACCGGTGGCGCGAATTTCAACAATCTCTTCCGTGACACCTATCACATGGAAATGCCGAACGTTGACTTCGCCGCCCACGCAGCCGCCATGGGTGCCAAGGCGAAAAAGGTCGCCTCCGTCGCAGAACTCGAAACGGCTCTTGCCGACAGCGAAGGTGCGCCGGGCGTGCATGTCTTCGTCATCGACACCGATCCGCTGATCACTACCGAAGCCGGTGGCCATTGGTGGGATGTGGCCGTGCCCGAAGTCAGCGACCGGCCCAGCGTTAATGCAGCCCGCGAGGCCTATGTGAAAGCGCTCAAGGCACAGCGGGCGGGTTGAGGCTACCCCCTCATCCGTCCTTCGGGCACTTTCTCCACAAGGGGCGAAGGAGGCACCGAGTTACAACAACCACCGGCTCACCCCTCTCCCCTTGTGGGAGAGGGTGGATCGCCCAAAAGCCGAGACGGGTGAGGGGTTTGGCGCGGGACAGCGCAGGAGAACAAAATGAAAGCCAAACTTGGCATGTCGCCCATCGCCTGGTGGAACGACGATCTGGTTGAACTGAGCGATGACGTATCGCTGGAAGAATGCCTGCGCCAGTCGCGCTCGGCGGGCTTCACGGGCATGGAAAAAGGCCGTCGCTTCCCGGACGATCCGGCGACAATGCTGCCGATCCTCAAGGCGGCCGACGTGACACTCTGTGGCGGCTGGTTCTCCGGTACGCTGGTTGACGAAGAGCTTGCGGCCAACAAGGACCGCATCGCGCCGATGATCGAGCTATTCAAAGCCGTCGATGCGCCCTGCATCGTCTATGGCGAAGTCGGTCGCTCCATTCAGGGAAAGCGTGAAATCCCGCTGGCCAACAAGCCGAAACTATCCGATGACGAGATGAAGGCCTATGCCCGGAAGGTCACCCAGTTTGGCGAATGGTGCGCCGAGCAAGGCATGCCCCTCTCCTATCATCACCACATGGCTGCTGTTGTCGAAACCGAAGCTGAACTCGATGCTTTCATGGCCGCATCCGGCGAGGGCATTCCGCTGCTACTCGATGCGGGCCACCTGGCCTTTGCCGGTGGCGATGTGCTCCGCGCCATTGACAATCACCATGCACGCATCAACCACGTCCATGTGAAAGACATTCGTCGTTCTGTCGTGGATGGGCTCGACCGCAGCAAACAGAGCTTCCTCGACGCCGTCGCGCTTGGCGCCTTCACCGTGCCCGGCGACGGTTCGCTTGATTTCGGCGCTATCGTGCAGCGCTTTGCCGATCATGGCTATGAAGGCTGGTTCGTGGTCGAGGCCGAGCAGGACCCGGTCGCCAACCCGCCGCTCAAAATGGCGCAGGTCGGTCACGCCGAACTTATGCGCGTCATGACCGCTGCGGGCTACACTGTCGAGACGCAGGGCTTCCCGAAAGACTGAATCTTTTGAACCGCTTGTGCTAGAAGCCTTCCGAATTGAATCAAGCGGGGAGTTTCAGCATGGCGCTCAAGGAAAACGATGTGAACTGGTTCCGCCCGCTCTGGCGGCGGGTGGCGGTGGTGATTTTCCTCGCCGTGTGGCTGGGCTGGGAAGTGTTCTTCACCGGCGAGCAGATCTGGATGATCCTTGTCGGCGCGGCTTTGGCCTATTCGCTCTATAATTTCTTCTACGCTTTCCCCAAGGAGGAGACCAAAAATGAGCAAATCCCCCTCCTCGTCCGCTCGACGAACAAGACCGGCAAGATCCATGATGTGACGCCCGCTTCAGCGGGGTGGACGCATGTGGGCTTTGGCCTGCACAAACTCGCGCCCGGCGAAGCCTATGGCGAGGCGACGGGCGAGCGCGAAGTCTGCCTTGTTCTCGTTTCCGGCAAGGGCCGCTTTGCTGTCGATGGCGAAGATTTTGGCGAATTAGGCGAGCGCATGAGCCCTTTCGAGGGCGCGCCATGGGCACTCTATGTGCCTGCCGGACGCAATTGGGCAGTTGACGCGACCACCGATCTGGAACTGGCAGTTTGTTCAGCGCCGGGTGGTGGCGATTTCCACGCCAAGGCCATCGCGCCGGGCACCCATTCGCGCATCTCTCGAGGCAAGGGCGCCAATGTGCGGCACGTCTACAATATCATGCCAGAGGATGATGGATCAGCGAACGCGCTGCTGGTGGTGGAAGTCATTACCCCAGAGGGCAATACCTCGTCCTATCCGCCGCATAAGCACGATCAGGACAATCTTCCGCATGAAAGCCAGTTGGAAGAGACCTATTATCACCGCATAAACCCGCCGCAGGGCTTTGCTTTCCAGCGTGTCTACACCGATGACCGCAGCCTCGATGAGGCTATGGCCGTGGAAGACGGCGACGTGACGCTGGTGCCGCGTGGCTATCATCCTGTCGCCACCACGGCGGGCTATGATCTCTATTATCTCAACGTCATGGCCGGACCGAAGCGCGTATGGAAATTCCACAATGCGCCCGAGCATGAGTGGCTGCTGAAATAGCTTAGTCGAGCATGCTTTCCGGTTCGGTCCCGTCGGTCAGGAAAGCGAATGCGTAGCGCGTACCGTCTGCGCCAACAGCGTCGCAAGCATATTGAGCCGGAGCCTTTGTGGGGTCGCCAGTCAGTTCGCACTGACCGGTGGCCTCGTGCTCGCTGATATCGTCGCCCGCACCATCCTGGCTCACGACGACGAGATCAACATTAACAACAAAGCCCGACACAGTGCGTTCGCCTCCGCCAGAAAAAACGAAAAACCTGCCCGTCGGATCGTCCGTCCATACTGACAGTTCCATCGCCCCGCCTGCATAGGATACCTGCATGAATTCATCGGCACAGATGTCGAGCAAATTCTCATCGCCGGCATTCAGCGTCTGACATTCTCCCTTCAGGCTGAAGACAGATAGCGCTTCGCCCCCCTGACCAAAGGCGGGAGAGACGAACAAGAGGCTGGCGATAAGGGGAAGATACTTCATCGTCTCAACTAAACCGGAGTTCAAAAAAGAAGGACATCGTAGTGATGTCCTTCCCTACAGCGCGGTATTGCTAGATGTCAGCCTTTAACGGCCTTGGAATACGCTTTTGTCTGCAAGCGCACCGGTGATCTCGCTCACCTTCACCACCCTGCCCTCCTGCACCGATTTCAGTGCGGCCTCCGCCAGTGCCAATGCAATCAGCCCGTCGGTGCCGCTTGGCGAGGCAGGCGACTTCGATTCAACGCAGTCGATGAAGGCGCTGATTTCACGGGCATAAGCCTCGGTGTAGCGGGTCATAAAGAAGTCATGCAGCGGCGGGCGGGTATAGCCATTGCCGTTGGCGATTTCGATGGATACCGGGCGCTGATTTTCTGCGGATACGGCACCCTTTGAGCCGTGCACCTCGATGCGCTGATCATAGCCATAAGTGGCGCGGCGCGAATTTGAGATCGTAGCGTGCTTGCCCGAGGCGGTAAACAGCATGAGCGAGGCGCTATCGTAGTCACCGGCTTCGCCGATTGCCTTGTCAACCAGCACGGAGGCCTGCGCAGACACAGACTCGATCTCCTCGCCCAACAGGAAGCGCGCCATGTCGAGATCGTGAATAGTCATGTCACGGAAAATACCGCCCGAACGCTTCACATAATCGGCTGGTGGCGCGCCGGGATCGCGGGACACAATGGTCACCATTTCCACATCACCAATCTGCCCTGCGGCAATCGCTGCTTTCACCGCCTGAAAATGTGGATCGAAGCGCCGGTTAAATCCGACCATCAATACAGCATCGGTTTCATCGACTGTCTTCAGGCATGCCTTGACGCGCTCAACATCGAGATCGACTGGCTTCTCACAGAAAATGGCCTTGCCCGCTTTGGAGAACCGCTCGATCAGATCGGCATGGGTATCGGTTGGCGTGCAGATAATGACCGCATCGATATCCCCGGCCTTCTCAATGGCATCTATAGTGCGCACTTCGGCGCCATACTTACTGGCAAGGTCGGTCGCCGCCTGTGCCATAGCATCAGCCACGGCAACCAGTTTTGCCTTGGAGTTGGAGGTTACGGCTTTGGCATGCACCTTGCCGATGCGGCCAGCGCCAAGAAGGCCAAAACGGACTGTCATTTTCGGGAAACTCCACCCATAGAGCCGTAAAATGCGGCCAGAATTACTAATGGAATGAATAAACGAAATTGCTCATTTATGGAACATAAATTCCACAAAAGTCAGCTCGCCGCTGCCATGTGCGGCGAACAATCAATGCTCGCGCGCACGTTCCAGCAGGCGCTTGCACTCCAGCAATTCCCGCAGCACTTCGGAGAGCTTATCCCGCGATTCCTGATCGAGCGCAGGGCTGGCGAGCATCACGGCCTCTTCGAGTTCGGCCTCATCGCCAGCGGCTTCAGCGTCCTCGATCATGGGCAGGATTTCGTCTAGCCCCTTGCCCTCGCCTACGGCGATGACATAGCGCGGCCCCTGATCCTTGAGAATACGCTGGACGCCCTTGATCGTGAAGCCCTGTTCATAGAGCAGATGACGGATGCCGCGCAGCAGCAAGACGTCTTCCGGGCGATAATAGCGTCGCCCGCCACCGCGTTTCAGCGGCTTGATATTGGGGAACCGGGTTTCCCAGAATCGGAGTACGTGCTGGGGAAGATCAAGTTCCTCAGCCGCCTCGGATATGGTGCGGAACGCGTCTGGCGACTTGTCCAAACCGCGACTCTCCCTCGCTAGAAAGCCTTACTTTCCAGCGGAAACCATAGACTTGTTAATCTTGGACTTCAACACATTGGACGGTTTGAACACAAGAACCTGTCGCGGCAGGATCGGCACTTCCTCGCCCGTTTTGGGGTTACGACCGATGCGCTCGTTCTTGGAGCGGACCTGGAAGGAACCGAAAGAGGACAGCTTCACATTGGCGCCGTCCACCAGCGCGTCTGCAACCAGCTCCAATACGCGCTCGACCAGCTCTGCTGATTCCGTGCGGGAAAGCCCAACCGAACCGTAAACAGCTTCTGCCAGATCAGCTCGCGTTACCGTCTTCTGTGTCATTCGCACCCCCTTGTTGAATGGGTCTGCATCCCTGGCCCGGGCGGCCTTTTGCTTTTTCGGGAATAGCATCCCTGTGCGATGGAGCGGATGATCCGAAGAACCATTGCCGCCCCGTTCGCCTCCACGGCAAAGAGACTAACGCCTTGAAACGCTTAAGGTCAATGCAGAGAAACCAAGCTACCAGCGAATGAGTGACGCACCCCAGGTGAAGCCGCCACCCATAGCTTCGAGCATCACCAGATCACCCGGTTTGATCCGGCCATCCGCAACCGCAACGCTGAGCGCCAGCGGCACCGACGCAGCCGAGGTATTGGCATGCTGATCGACCGTCACAACGACCTTTTCTGCTGGCAGACCCAACTTGGCCCCTGCCCCGTCAATGATACGCCGATTGGCCTGATGCGGCACGAACCAGTCGAGGTCATCGACTGTGTAGCCAGCCATTTCAAGGCTTTGATACACAACGTCGGTGATCTTACCGACAGCGTGGCGGAAAACCTCTGGCCCCTGCATATGAACGTGGCCGGTTGTGCCGGTCGTCGATGGGCCGCCATCGACATAGAGCTTGTCCCAATGGCGGCCATCAGACCGCAAAGCCGACGAAAGAATGCCGCGATCGGGCTCGCCGTCTTCAAGCTCAATACGTTCCAGAATCACCGCACCGGCGCCGTCTCCGAACAGCACGCATGTGGTGCGATCGGACCAGTCCAAGAGGCGCGAGAAGGTTTCGGCACCGATCACCAGAACCCGGCGGGCAAGGCCATTCTTGATATAGCTGTCAGCCGTAGTGACCGCATAAACAAAGCCTGAGCAGACCGCCTGAATATCAAAGGCGAAACCGTGATTCATGCCCAGCTTCATCTGCACCAGCGTCGCTGCCGATGGGAACGTGTAGTCCGGCGTCGTTGTGGCCACGACGATCAGGTCTATATCGTCAATCGAAAGCCCGGCATTATCGAGCGCCGCACGGGCAGCGGCTGCCGCGAGATCGGAGGTAAACTCACCCTCGGCAGCAATATGGCGCTGCTTGATGCCCACACGCTGCTGAATCCATTCGTCGGACGTATCGACGGTTTTGGCCAGTTCGGCGTTGGAAACGGCTCTGGCTGGCAAATAGCTGCCGACGCCGCGAATGACGGAACGGATTTTGGTCACGCCGAATTGGCCTCGGTCTCGGTCGGCTGCACCTGAGCCGCCTTGTTGATAGGGAAGCGCTGCATGGTGTCGCTGACCTTATCGATCAGCTTACTGCGCGCCATTTCATAAGCCAAGCCGAGCGCGCTCTTGTAGCCAATCTCATCAGTACCGCCGTGCGACTTGATGACGATGCCATTGAGACCCATGAACACCCCGCCATTGACCGTGCGCGGGTCCATCTTGCGGCGCAAGGCGTTGAGCGCGGACGAAGCAAAAAGCGCTCCGATCTTGCTCATCAGATTGGCCTTGAGTGCATTGCGCAGGTAGGTGCCAACCTGCCGGGCCGTGCCCTCAGCAGTCTTGAGAGCGATATTGCCCACAAAGCCCTCGGTCACGACCACATCGACCGTGCCCTTGCCGATATCGTCGCCTTCGACAAAACCATGATAGGTGAAGCCAGACCCGCTGGCCTCAGACAGCATCTTGCCAGCTTCCTTGATGGATTCGAGGCCCTTGACCTCTTCGGTACCGACATTGAGCAGACCAACCGTTGGGCTCTCGCTATCGAAAAGCGAACGTGCCAGCGCCGACCCGAGAATCGCGTAGTCCACCAATTGCTGGGCATCGGCACCGATGGTGGCGCCCATATCGAGAACGATAATGTCGCTGCGCAGTGTCGGCCAGATCGCCGCGATACCGGGGCGGGAAATACCCTCCATCGGTCGCAGGCAAAAGGTCGACATGGCCATCAGCGCGCCGGTATTGCCGCCCGAAATGGCGACATCGGCCTGCTTGGTCTTTACGGCCTCAATGGCCATCCACATGGACGATGTGCCCTTGCCCTTGCGCAGGGCCTGACTGGGCTTCTCGTCCATGGCAATCACGGTGTCGCAATGGCGCACCTCGGATACAGGCTTGAGAGCCGGAAACTCTTCCAGCAGAGGGTCAATCTGATCCTTGATTCCATGGAAGATGAAGCGCGTATTTTTGCGCTCCTTGAGGGCCAGATAGGCCCCGTGGATGACAGCGCGGGGGGCATTGTCACCGCCCATGGCATCCACGGAAATCGTAATATAATCGGTCATTTCAGCCTGTTTTTCGGCCCGCTGGGGCGAGCCAGCAAACATATAACATCAACTCAGGCACGCAAGCCCTGAGGCATCAGTCCTTGTCGCCCTTGCTGCCCTTGAGGGCCGCCAGCTTGGCGAAAGGACCCGCTTCGGGTGCGTCCAGCGTGACATCCAGCTTATCCAGCGATTCGTCTTTCGCCTTGGGATATGGATCGAGTGCCAGAGCAAGGGTTTCCAGCAGCAAAGCGCTCAGGTCAACCTCGGGGCCGTCGATATGATCTGGAAAATCGTCATCTTCAAGATCGACGAAAACTTCAGAGCCCGGCGTAGGCGCGTGGTGATCACGCGGCGCTGGCAGGAAAACCCGGTCAATATCTTCCGAAATCACCTCGGGCACAGGCTCGAAGCTGACCACGGAGGCCTGCGTAACCGCAGCATCGAGCCGTCCAAGTGCGCGCAAGCCACCGCGCAGGGGAGTGATGGTCAGGTTTGCGACGAAGCGCTCTACCGAAAGGATATTCATCGATTGCGCAATGGCCGCGCGGGCTGCCTCATCGGCATCGACCGCCACCGAGCGACCGCCGGCTGGCAGTTTGTCGATGCGTACGACCGCGTCGAAAATCGGGGCTTCCTGCTTGCTCACGCTGCTGCCTCAAAACGCACATCGCCGCCGGTAATTGATTCTGTCGACTGCCCCGCCAGATCGGCATCGCGCTCTTTCACATAGGTCACCAGGGCACGCACATTGGCGCTATCTTCACCGTTGAAAAAGTTACGGGAAACAACCGCAGCCAAAGCCTCGTCGTCGTTGCGGTCCATGGCTTCATTGAGCGCAGCCAAAAGCCCAAAAAAGATATTGCCCATCTTCTGGATTTTCTTAGGCACGCCCAGGTCGCCTGCCCCCATCTCACGGAGTGAGCGGTCCATGTCCTTGAAGAAGAGATCGAACACCGCCTGGCTAAAATCCTTGCCCGCCTTGGGACCATTGCGCAGCCGCCGGAACAGCAATGCCATGTGCAGGCTGATCATGTCGAAACGACCCGTCACTGTATCGGGAACGCCCAATTCAGCATAAAAAAACGGCTGCCGGGATTGCGCCACAATGGAATTATAGACGGCGTAAACCGGCTCGGTAGCAGTGTTCTTACGAAACAATGACAGGATCATGGGATTGCGCTCAGCGTCGGTATCGGTCAAACACGGTCCAGAATGGGTGCCGGACAATGCCAGCTTGCCAGACAGCTGAATTGACAGCTACACATTCCAGCGGCCAAAGGGCACGCGCCTTCTTGTCACGCCTATAGTCGAGAGCCATCGGGAAAGTCAAATTCATGCCCCTGCGTCTTGCAAAAGCCTCCGTCGCTGCAGCCGTTCTCGCGGTCGCCCTCGCCGGCTGTACCAGCAGCACGTCGCTCGTTTCAAAGCGTACTCAGGGCTATGAAATCCCCGATTCCGCGCTACAGCAGATTCGCCCCGGCCAAAGCCAGCAGCTTGTGCAGATGGTTCTGGGCTCACCCCAGTCGACCAATACATTTGGCGATCAGAGCGCTTGGTACTATGTCGAAACCAAGGTCAACCAGACGGCATTCGGTCTGACCATGATTCAGGAACGCACGGTTCTTGCGGTCTATTTCGACCGCAACAAGAAGGTGACCGAACGCGCCATTTATGGCCTTCAGGATGGTCGCGCCATCAATGTCGAGACGCGCCGCACGCCGTCCTTCGGTCAGGACAAGACCTTCATCGAGTCGATCCTCGAATCCTTCTGATCGTCCTGCATATCCAGAAATTCAAAGCCCCGGTCTATGCCGGGGCTTTTTGTTTGGGCTATCAATGATCTATGCGGCTCAAACCAGCTCTGAGCCCGCTCCACGCGCAATAGCGTCGAGCGCCGCGTTGACCAGCCCCGAGGCGTCGTCTTCATAAAAAGCGCGGGCGACATCGACATATTCGGAAATCACGACCTTGGCCGGAATATCCTTGCGGCGCAGCAGCTCAAAAGCGGCGGCCCGCAGGATGGCGCGGAGCGTGGCATCGACGCGCTCGATCGGCCAGCCTTCAGCAAGCGCCTTGTCGACCGCCGGGTCAACCTGCAACTGGTGCTTGGCGACACCCGTTACGATCTGACGAAAGAAATCGGCGTCCGCGGGCAGGTACTGCTCGCCCTCAATTTCACGCCCGAGGTGAAAGGTGCCGAACTGGGCAAGCGTGTCTTCGAGCGAAGCGCGCCCCACATCCATCTGATAGAGCGCCTGCACGGCGGCAAGGCGCGCAGCGCCGCGCTGGTTTGCGGCGCGAGGATTGGTGATGTCGCGTTTCGGATGGTCAGTCATTCAGCTTCGCTTTGATGCCGGAGAGGACAAGCGCCGCGCGGGCCGCATCCCCTCCCCGATCCTGATCTTTTACATTAGCCCGTATCCAGGCCTGTGCTTCGGTTTCAACGGTCAGAATGCCGATGCCAAGTGGCAGAGCATCGACAACCGCCAGTTCGGCGAGAGCGCGGATACTTTCACCCGCCACCGCCACATAATGATTGGTCTGGCCGCGGATCACGCAGCCCAAGGCGACATAGCCGTCAAACCGGCCAGTTTCAATGGCCATTGCAAGAGCAACTGGTACTTCCATGGCGCTGGGCACGGCGATGACCTCGCAACTGGCCCCTGCCGTCTCCAGAATGGCAATGGCGCCGCGCTTCATTTCGTCGGCAATTGCAGGATAGGCGCGTCCCTCGACGATCAGAAAATGCTGGCCTCGGCCCGCACCCTCAGGAACAGTGAAACGCTCACCATAGGAATCCATCATCAACCTCCACGAGCCAATCTGGCCCTGTCCATATTAGCGCAATATGGCCGTGTTCGGCAGAGGTTGCTCGGAACGCTATGAAGGAAGTCCTCCAGCGGCAAGGGGCCGCTGATCAATCGTCCTCACCGCGCAATGGCTTGTCCTCCGCCAGAGCGGCGAGGAACGAGCGGAAATCATCGGCGGCAGAGAAATTCTTGTAGACGCTCGCAAACCGAACAAAGGCGACATCATCGAGGTTCTTGAGCCCCTCCATGACATATTCGCCAATCTGGTCGGAGGTGATTTCGACATCACCAAGGCTTTCGAGCTGGCGCACAATGCCGGAAATCATGCGGTCTACACGCTCGGGATCGACGGAGCGCTTGCGTAGCGCCGTATTGACGGAGCGCGAGAGCTTTTCCCGATCGAAGGGCACTTTGCGGCCCGTCTTTTTCACCACCGTCAGATCGCGCAATTGCACGCGCTCAAACGTGGTGAAGCGACCGCCGCATGCATTGCACACACGGCGGCGGCGGATAGCGCCCGAATCTTCGGTCGGGCGGCTATCCTTCACCTGGGTATCGTCATCGCCACAATAGGGGCAGCGCATAGTTACCCTTTCAGTTCACGTTCAGTTGTAAATCGGGAAGCGCGCGGTCAGCGCCTTCACCTTTTCACGCACCTGAGTTTCGACGGCACCGTTGTTGTCGTCGCCGTTGATCTTGAGGCCATCGAGCACTTCGATGATCAGTTCACCCACTTCGCGGAATTCGGCTTCGCCGAAGCCGCGCGTCGTGCCGGCAGGGGTGCCAAGACGAATGCCGGAAGTGATGGCGGGTTTTTCTGGATCGAAAGGCACGGCATTCTTGTTGCAGGTAATATAGGCGCGGCCCAGAGCTGCCTCGGTGGCCTTGCCGGTCAGGCCCTTGGGGCGCAGATCGACCAGCATAAGGTGATTATCCGTACCGCCAGAAACGATGTCCACGCCGCCCTTGACCAGAGTTTCCGCCAGAACCTGCGCATTGGCAACGACCTGTTTGGCATACGCCCTAAATTCAGGCGTTAGCGCTTCCTTGAAGGCAACGGCCTTGGCGGCGATGACATGCATCAGCGGGCCACCCTGAATGCCAGGGAAAATTGCCGAATTGATCTTCTTGGCAATGTCCTCGTCATTGGTGAGGATAAGCCCGCCACGCGGACCGCGCAGGGTCTTGTGGGTCGTTGTCGTCGCTACATGAGCGTGTGGGAACGGGCTGGGGTAAACGCCACCGGCAACCAGACCTGCAACATGCGCCATATCCACGAACAGGATGGCGCCGACTTCATCGGCAATGGCGCGGAATTCGGCCCAGTCCATAACTCGGGAATAAGCCGAGAAACCGGCCACGATCATCTTGGGCTTGTGCTCGCGGGCGAGCTGGCGGACCTGATCCATGTCGACACGACCGTCCTGCTTGCGCAGGCCGTACTGAATAGCGTTGAACCATTTGCCGGACTGGTTGGGGCGCGCGCCGTGGGTCAGGTGACCACCGGCGTCGAGCGACATGCCGAGAATGGTGTCGCCGGGCTGAATCAGCGCCTGATAGACACCCTGATTGGCTTGAGAACCCGAATTTGGCTGCACATTGGCATAGGCAGCGCCGAACAGTTGCTTGGCGCGCTCGATGGCAAGGCTTTCCGCAACGTCGACATACTCGCAGCCGCCGTAATAGCGCTTGCCGGGATAGCCTTCGGCATATTTGTTGGTCAGCACAGAACCCTGAGCTTCGAGAACAGCCTGAGAAACGATATTCTCAGAGGCGATCAGCTCGATCTCGTGCTGCTGACGCTCCAGCTCATTCTGAATGGCGGCGGCCAGTTCAGGATCGGTCTGGGCGACAGAATTGGAGAAAAAGTTCGGAAAGAGCGAGGATGATGTGGTGCTCATGCGAAATTGACCCCGCGAATAGCGAAACTAAAGGATTTGATGGCGCACATATCACGGCGCGACCAACGATTCCAAGGTTGAGATGATGTCATGGGGCTCCCCTAACTGACAAATGGGTGCCCAGGCGAGCGGCTCAACAAGGTTCGCGTTCCCCGATGGTTCCCCATCTTTTCTCGCCAGTCGCGCGAACGGCTTCTTTATGGCCCACTTCCGCTCAAAGAGGAAGAGGAAATGGGCCTGTATAGTCTTTGCGGATAGCCTACTTGCCGCCTCAGAATTCGTCCCAGTCCTGACTGATCGCCAGATTGCCGTGCGCCTTTGGCACCGAGCGGGGTCTGGGCTGAGGTGCGTAGGCTTCTGGCTTTCGAGCAGGCATGGCGGGTCTTGCGAGCTCATTGCCGTGGTTGAAAATGTCCACGATGGAATCGAGTTCCTTGGCCTGCCCACCTGTTTGACCGACAGCCGCATTCATTTCCTCGACCAGTGATACATTATGCTGCGTCATCTCATCGAGCTGCTGCATTGCGGTATTGACCTCACCAAGTGCCGTTGCCTGTTGCTGTGTGGCACGTGCAATGTCGGCGATGAATGCGCTGTTTTGCCTGACACTCTCAACCATGTTAGCCAGCTTGTCCGACGCATTGGCAACAAGCTTGGAGCCTCCTGCCACTTCGCTCACGGATTGCTCGACAAGGCGCTTAACATCCGAAGATGCATTGGCCGCCGACTGCGCCAGACGCCGGACCTCGACGGCAACCACCGCAAATCCCTTGCCCGCATCCCCTGCCCGCGCCGCCTCAACCGAGGCATTGAGGGCCAACAGATTGGTTTGAAATGCGATGTCGTCAATCATGCCGATAATGCTGGAAATCTTGCCTGACGATTCGGAAATCCGCTCCATGGCGACATTGGCTTGGTTCATCACCGCTCCGGTATCATCGGCTGTCTTGACGACGATATTGGAATTGTCGCTCGCGGCTGTACTGCGCTTTGCATTGTCCGACACTGTCAGCGACAATTGCTCCAGCGAGGTGCTGGTTTGTTCAAGCGCAGCAGCCTGACGGGATGTGCGATCTTCAAGGTCATGGGCGCCGGAAAGCAGCTCGCCCGTCGCCGAACGCAACACCGACGAAGCTTCGCGCAATTGTCCAATAATGCGGCTAAAAGTTTCCGCGGTGCTGTTGAATGCTTTGCGGACAACGTCCAACTCGCCGGGCAGCGCGTTGTCGATACGATGCGTCAGATCCCCTTTGGCAAGTATAGCCAGACCGTTACCGATATCCGAAACGGCCCTCTTTCGGGCGGTGATGTCGGTTGCGTATTTTACAACCTTGAAGGGTCGGCCATTCATATCGAAAATTGGATTGTAGGTCGCCTGAATCCAAACCTCGCGCCCACCCTTGCCGTAACGCAGATATTCCGCCGCCTGAAACTCGCCACTGCGGAGCTTTTCCCAGAACGCCTTATATTCCGCGCTCGCAGCTTCAGCCTGACTGACAAACAGGCTGTGATGACGGCCACGAATTTCCGCCAGCCCATATCCGAGAGCTGAACAGAAATTTTCATTCGCCGAGAGAATATTTCCCTGCAGATCAAACTCGATTACGGCCTGTGACTTGGAGATTGCCGCCAATTGGCCAGATGCGTCCGCAGCGGACAATTTCTGCTCTGTGACATCGGTCGCGACTTTGACGACGCGGCTCGTCTGCCCTGATGCGTCGACCACCGGAGTATAGGTGGCCTGTATCCACACTTCCTTGCCGCCTTTGCCAAAACGGCGAAACTCGGACGACAAAGCCTTGCCTTGAAGTAGCTGGGCCCAGAATTGCTGATACTCTGCACTGCCAGCATAGCCGGGCTCGACAAACATGGCGTGTTGTCTCCCCACAACCTCGGTCAACTCGTAGCCCATCACATCAAGGAAATTCTGATTTGCCGCCAGAATCTTGCCCTCTGGCGAGAACTCAATCATCGCCTGAGAATTTGAAATCGCTTTAAGAACATCCACTTGCAGCTGAATTGCCTGCCTGGCAGCGCGCGACTTAAAAATGGGCATGCGTGACGAACCTTACCGAAAGACAAGGTCAATATACAGTTAAGTTCCTAATCAGAAGTTTTCCTGAGCATCTTAAACCCAGAAGTTTTTGCCAAGAAAACTAGGCGTACTTGGCCTTTGAAACACTTGGTGGAGGCTCATCCTGCGACATGCGTTTCCGCAGCTTTGCTATGGCAAGACGTTCCATATCACTTCGCGCAGCATTGAGCGGGGCGATGACGACAACCTCGATGCCAGTTGCTTCGTCGATGGCCGCGACGCGCATTTGCTGGCCGATCTGGACGAATTCAAACAAAACTGCGCCTTCGCTCATGCGACCTCCATTTCAAGAAGGATAGCAATCGCGGAATGCGGATACCAGAAAAGAAACGGGGCCCCAGCATTCGCAGGAGCCCCATGCCTTCAATCTTAGCGAGCAATCAAGACTCGAACGCGATCTTGCCCTGCTCGTCGAAATCGTAAACATCGTCGCGGAAGCTGACGGTGCCCTGCTTGTTCGCCCAGGCAGTAATATAAGTCGTGTGGATCGGCACCTGACCCGTAACGCTGACGTCCAGACGTTGGAGCGAGTCAAAGGTCTGGTCTACGCGCGTACGGTCCCAGTCCCCATTGTCACGCAGCAGCCAGGTCACAAGCTCGTTGACGCCTTCCACGCGGACGCAGCCCGAGGAGTGGAAGCGGGCATTCTCGCCGAACAGCGCCTTTGACGGCGTATCGTGCAGGTAGACGTCGTGCTTATTGTAGAAATTGATCTTGCAGTGGCCCATGGAGTTTTCGGCTCCAGGCTCCTGACGATACATGTAATTGACCTGCTGATCGGTAATATTGGCCCAGTCGATGGTCGCCGGATCAATCGTATTGCCGCTGCCGTCATAGATGAAGATGTTTTGCTGGGCGAGATAGCTGGGATTCTCCAGCATGTACTTCGTGAGGTCGCGCCGGACGATCGATTTCGGCACGTGCCAATAGGGGTTGAAGTTGATCTGGTGAATCTTGCTGGCGAGGATCGGCGTGGCGCGGTCGGCGCGTCCCACCACGGCGGTGTGCCGCTGCTCGACCATGCTACCGGCAACAGCCTCGATAGTGGCGGCGGGAATGTTCACGACGACATAGCGATCGGTCAGCGTCGGCGCCATGGTCTGAACGCGGGTATAGTTCAGGTAAAGCTGCTGCAGTCGGGTCTGCGCCGGAACATTGAGCGCATACCATGTAGCTTCGTCGATCCAGCCATTGACCACAAGACCGTGACGGGCCTGGAAGACACGGACGGCCTTGTCGGTGTCGGCATCGAACATGTCGTTGGCGAATTCGACCAGCGGCATATCGCCTGACGAAATCAGGCGGCGCTTAAGCTGCACGACTGCAGGATCGGACTTGCCGAGATTGAGCTTGAAAGCCCGCTGCGGCACCTCTTCCCAACCGCCAGCGGCAACGAATGGCTCGTATTGAGAAATCGCCAGCTGCAGATTGTAGAGCGTGTCGTAAGACAGGATCGGCTCATTGGTCGCGATCAGCGCCGCGGCGGCAGCCGTATTGCCCGTGGGATCGGCCGAACGCAGCACGGAGCCGCGCGTGAACATATCGGTGAGAGATTCCTGAGCTAAAACCGGGAAGGCCGCAGAAGCCCCCGCCATCGCCATGGACCGGATAAAAGTACGTCTGTTCAGCCGCATTCAGTCAACCCCGAGACCCCAAAGCCCGATATTTCGGGCGATAGCATTACGCGCCTGAGTTCACAATATGGTCAACGGCTTGTGAACCCCGGCACATCCCACCCTTTGGCAGGAAATGGTTTCAAACCATGTAATGGGGCTGCGCGTAATTTGCGGCGCAAATAAGAAACGCCGACCCTTGGGCCGGCGCTTGTCAGCAGTTGTGGCATGGAGGCAACACGCCACCACTTGCCGAATATTTTGTGCTTTTGGCTCGGATCAGAGCTTATAGAGGATCTGGTCGACCCAGAAGCGCTCAAGACGAGCCAGCGCCTTGTTAAGGCCGTCGAACTCTTCGTCTCCCAGTCCACCGACCTTATCGATAGATTTGAGGTGACGATCGTAAAGCTCGTCGATCACTTCGGCCACTTCTTCACCCTTGGGCGTCAGTTTGATGCGGACCGAACGACGGTCGGTGCGCGAACGCTCCTGGAAGATGTAGCCGGTTTCGACCAGTTTCTTGAGGTTATAGGAGACGTTCGAGCCGAGATAATAACCCCTCGAACGCAGTTCCCCGGCGGTCAGCTCGGCATCGCCGATGTTGAACATCAACAGCGCCTGAACGGGGTTGATATCGTCCCAACCCATGCGGTCGAACTCATCCTTGATCAGGTCGAGCAGACGGCGATGCAGACGCTCCACGCGGGAAACTGCTTCGAGGTAGAGTGGCTTCAGGCTTTCGCTACGTTCTGGAACAAGCGCCTCTGCCGCATTCGATTTCATTGCCATTTGTGTGCCTCACTGTGACGTTGTGTGTGCGATTGTTCGCATCTCATGAGGCCAAATTACGGGCGTCGGACTAAGATCGCCCTAAGCGACAGGCTTAAAACTATCTTACTGGAAAGCAATGAGAATTTGGCTTAACGGGGCCTTACACCGGGTCAGGAAATTGTAACCTTTCCAAGAGGTGAAGATGTTTTGGCCTCACCCATCAGCGCTGGCCAGCCACGCACTTTGGTCACGAAAACGCCAGCAACGAAAAGGGCCTGCACAATCACAAGAGCCTGCCCAACGCCATTGAGCAGGGACGAGTGGGTCAGCAGGAGTGCGATGCTGGCGAGCGCCCACAGGCCATCGCCGACAATGTTAGCGATGACCGCGGACCGCGCCGATGCTTCGGCGGTGCCCAGCGCATAATTGAACAACGCCCAGGAGATAAGGAACACGCCCAGAGAATGGATGATGCCTACCGCACCTGGCCAGCCGATGAAATCGGCTATTGGTCCGGCTGCAGCGATAAAGACGGCGGCCATCAGAGCCGATACCCCGGTATCGTAGACATAAATGAATTTCGGCGACCGCATATAGGCGGCAAAGGTCTTGGTCGTCATTTTGGAAAGCCCTTGGTTTGCGACCAGGCGAAACTCTCCTTCTGACATCACGAAAACAATTCTCTCGCAGGTAATGGAACTGCCTCCCTGCTTGCGGCACACTGTGTCTGGAGGCAACACATGTTCGACACAACCTTACGGGAATGGCGGCAGCGGCGCGGCATGAGCCAGATGGCGTTGGCAATGGCTGCGGAGGTTTCTCCTCGCCATCTCAGCTTTCTGGAATCGGCTAGGGCGCGACCCAGCCCACAGATGGTCATGCGATTGGCAGGCGCCCTCGACCTTCCCCTTCGCGAACGCAACGGCTTCCTTGTCGCCGCAGGTTTTGCTCCGCAATTCGGCGATAGCGACTGGCTTAGCCCACAAATGAGCGAGGTCCGACGTGCCGCGCATCTGCTACTCGAGTCGCACGCGCCCTACCCTGCACTGGTGCTCAATGCGGCCTTTGGTATTCTTGATGCCAATGATGCAGCCTGGGCGCTGATGGGCGCTGCGCCGAAAGATGGTGAAATGTTCAATCTCGCCGATCTGGTCTTCCGCCCCGGCACCGTGCGAGACGCCATTATCAATTGGGAAGAAGTCGCTTCTTATCTGCTGCATCGGTTGATCGAGGTGGCCCGGCGGCACGGGCCGGAATCAGAAGCCGCTCGTGTGCTCATGCAGGCGCGCCGTAGCGAGGGCGTTTCAGCACTGGAGCACAAGCAGATAAGCGCAAAGCATACCGTTTTGCTGCCGCTGGAATTTCGCATCGACGGCGCAGCGACGCGCTGGTTCACGACGGTCACTAGTTTTGGCGGGCCGCAGGATGCGCTGGCCGAAGAAATCACTATTGAACAGTTTCATCCCGTTCGGGCGTGATCAATCTGCCTGTGCGCGCTTCAGGCGCAGACTTAGCCCAAAAATCAGCAGTATCGAGGCAAGCAGGACAATCCGCAGTGCAAAACCAATGGCCGAAATGCGGATATCGGAATTGCCCATCGCGTAAAGAGCAAGCTCAACGCTGGTTGCCGCAACAATGAGCACTGCCCCCCATGACGCCTTGATCCAAAGCCCCACCGCTGCAAACAGGCGCGCCAGCGAAAAAACCGCCAGATAGGCGAATCCCGAAAAGCCCATGACGGCAATAGGGCTTGTGGAGCCGCCGCCAATGCCAAGCAGTCGCGCGGCATCGCTCAGGCCCAGAAACAGGGCCAGAACGGCAACGATGCGGATATAGAGTGCAAGACTTGGCGCCTGAAACAGCATGGCGGGTTTGATAATACGCGCCGAGGGCTGCGACAAGCTTTGCCTTGGACCGCGTGTTCACGCCTGTTAACTAAAGCATGTCTCCCAAAAGTGGGCACCGGTTTTGGGACAAAGACATGCGTGAAAACAAAGACCTGAAGCGCCACAAGCGAATCTGAAAGATCGCGACACGCTTCAGGGGCCGACAAGGAGACCACCATGAGCAACGATTGGCCCAAGCACGATATGTCTTTCCTCGCTGGCCAACGCCTGCGACGGACGCGGGCAACGGCATGGAGCCGTGCCATGGTGCGCGAAACCGAACTGCTTCCGCGCGACCTGATCTGGCCGCTTTTCGTCATTGAGGGCCAAAACGAGAAAACCCCCATCAAGACCATGCCCGGTGTTGATCGCCTCTCCATCGACCTGATGATCACTGCCGCCAAACAAGCGCGCGATGCTGGCATTCCGGCTCTGGCGATCTTCCCCAACACGCCGGACCACCTGCGCAGCGAGGATGGTGCCGAAGCCTATAATCCAGACAATCTGATGTGCCGCACCCTCAGCGCCATCAAAGATGCCGTGCCCGAAATCGGCCTCATCGCCGACGTGGCGCTGGACGAATATTCGGCCAATGGACAGGACGGCCTAGTCCGTGACGGCGAAATCCTCAACGATGAAACCGTCTCGGCGATGGTCAAATCAGCTTTGGTGCAGGCAAAGGCAGGGGCTGACATCATTGCGCCGTCCGACATGATGGATGGCCGCGTCGCCGCAATCCGCGCTGCGCTCGATGATGAGGGCTTCGAGCATGTTCAGATCATGTCCTACGCCGCCAAATATGCCTCGTGCTTTTATGGCCCCTTCCGCGAGGCTGTCGGATCGGGCAATCGGCTCAAGGGCGACAAGCGCACCTATCAGATGGACTATGCCAATAGCGACGAGGCTCTGCGCGAGATCGAGCAGGATATTGCCGAAGGCGCGGACAGCATCATGGTCAAGCCCGGCCTGCCCTATCTCGATATTGTCAGGCGCGCCAAAGACGCCTTTAACGTACCCATCTACGCCTATCAGGTGAGCGGCGAATACGCGATGATCGAGATGGCGGGCGCGGCAGGCGCGATCAATCGCGACGCAGCGGTGCTCGAAAGCCTTTGGGCGTTTAAACGCGCCGGAGCCAATGGCGTCCTTACCTATTACGCGCTGGAAATGGCCCGCAAGCTGGGTGCTTAGCCCGCGCGTTCAGTCGTGCCATCCTCAGCCGCCAATTGGGCCGGGCGCTGACCGCGCCTTGGCCGAATGGCGCTGGCAATGCCCGCACAGGCAACCAGCGCCATCCCGCCAATAGCAATCGGGTCGGGCGCATGGTTGAAAACGAGCCAGCCCAGAATGCCCGCCCAGACCAGATGCATATAGGTCATGGGTGCAACCAGAGCGGCGGGCGCGTAGCGATAGCTTAGCGTGAACAGGTAGTGGCCGAGCCATGCCGATATTCCGAGCCCTGCAAAGAGCACCAGTTGAAGGGGAGTCGGTGCAGCCCCATGCAGCGTCCACGGCAGGAAAAGGCCGAAGCCGATCGCGCCGACCAAAGCCGAAAAGAACAGCATGGTCATGGTGCGCTCAGTGCGCGCCAGCACCCGAGACAGCAGGTTGTAAGCCAGTGCAAGAACCACATTGCCCAGCGCAAAGGCGACACCCAATGGATCAAGCCCGCCGCCGGGGCGTGCAATGAGCAACACGCCGGTAAAGCCTAGCAATGCGGCAACCCATGCAAGCGGCCCTACGCGCTCCTTGAGCAGAGGCCCGGATAGCAGAACGACCAGAACCGGGCACAGATAGATAATCGCCGTTGTTTCGGCGACTGGCATGCGCTGCAACGCCAGACTCATCAGAAATGAGCCAATCGCCAAGCTTGCCCCGCGCACCAGAACCAGCCCAGTCCGCTGTGTTCGCACCATCTCCCGCCCATGCAGTGGCGCAACGATCGCCAGCATCAACAGGCAATGCGTGATGTAACGGATCGCTGTCACCATGGGCACATTGTACTCGGTGATCAGCAGCTTGTTGGTGGTGTCATTATAAGCAAAAAGAAGCGTTGCGCCTAAAATCAGGACAAGGCCTCGCATTGGCTGATGTGTCAGCGGCGCGGGGGCGGCAGCAGTGGACATAAAGCAATTCCGGGGAGACACGCCGGGATCAGACGGCGACTCGAAGAAAATCAGATTGCGCCATCATAGGTCGAAGATGCCCCTATGGACAGGCATGGTCACATTTCTGTTCCCGACACTCTTGCAATGGCGGCAAATGATGCCGACTTCTGGCTCATGAGCCAAGACTATGCCGCCCGCCCCTATCTGCCTGATCCTTCCACCGCGCCCGAATTGTTTGAGGGACTGCTGGGGCGACGGGTTATGGCCTATTTGATCGATCTGGTTCTGATCGGGGCCATTACCATTGGTCTCAGCGTTATCGCCCTAATCCTTGGCCTCTTCACTTTTGGCCTCAGCCTGTTGTCGCTGGCCTTTGTCGTACCAGCGGCGGTCATCATCTATTATGCAATCACCCTTGGCTCGCCCCGCCGTGCAACTGTCGGCATGCAGGCCATGGACATTGTTCTAACCCCGACACGCGGCCAGCCGCTCGATGGCTGGATGGCGATTTTCCATGCCGCCCTTTTCTGGCTGACATTCTGGATTTCCTGGCCGGTCACCATCCTATTTGCCCTGTTCACGCCCCGCCGACAGATGATCCATGACCTCGTCATGGGCACTCTGATGGTGCGCCGCTCACCCATGATGCGCCATTGGCGCCGGTCTCGCCGCACGGACGATTATCACGACGGCGAGTGAATTCTTGCCCGGCGCAGCGCGCGGCGCTAGACTGGGTAAATTGCTTCATTCCAGGTCCTAGATGACCGACCAGACGCCCGAGACAACCCAGCTCTTCCTGACCGCGGCCATGCCATGTCCCTATCTGCCGGACAGGATGGAACGCAAGCTGTTCACGCACCTGTCTGGGCGGCGTGCATCCATGCTGCATCATCTGTTGAGCGACAACGGCTTTCGGCGCAGCCAGAACCTGATCTATCGCCCCGCCTGCGAGGGCTGTAATGCATGCCAGTCCGTGCGGATTGTAGCGATGCAATTCGAGCCGAATAAGCGATTTCGGCGGGTCAGACGGGCCAATGCCGACTTGAGCGTTACCGTGCAGCCGCCTGTGGCGACGCTTGAGCAATATGAATTGTTCAAGCGCTATCTCGATGCCCGCCACGAAGGCGGCGGCATGACGCAGATGAGCTATCAGGACTATGAATATATGGTCGAGGACACGCCGGTACAGTCCGTACTGGTGGAATACCGCTTCGCCGACCTGCCCGGTCAGCCGCTTGTGGCTGTCGCCCTGACCGACGTAATGCCCAATGGACTCTCCATGGTCTATTCCTTTTACGACCCCGACCTCGCCTATCGTAGCCTCGGCACCTTCCTCATTCTCGATCATATCGAGCAGGTGCGCTCAGCCGGGCTCAGCTATGTCTATCTCGGCTACTGGGTGCCGACCTCCCCCAAGATGGCCTATAAGGGCGACTATAGGCCGCTTGAAGTGCAATGCGGCGCACAGGGTTGGCAGCCTCTGGTCGATCAGCCGACCTAAACCAGAATATCGAAAACGATCAGACCGTCCCGCCCATTCTCAAGCGCGGCAACGAGCCTTGCGCCTGCTGCCTTGTGAGCAGGGTGAACGAGATAAGCGTCGCGAGCTGCCTCATCGGTGAAGTCGATGATGAAGCCATCTTCAAAGCCCTGATGCAGCCCTTCGGGTGAAACATTTGCGCTATAGCTGATGGCAACAAAACCCGGCACCACGTCTTTTACCGCAGTCAGATCAGCATAGATTGCATTGCGCTCGGCTTCCGACACATCGGCGCGAAACCGAACAAAGAGACAATGGCGGATCATTTTCGCGAGTCTCCTGAAGGCAATAGCCGAGGATGTTGATTATTTGAGTCTGCAACACCAGCCCTTCGAGCATACCTCTACCGGCGTTCAGCCCTATAATCGCTCCACAGAAGCGATTATCCGATTCGCGGACGTGCCTTACCCCACGAACTTATTATTCTTGGGGAAGCCGGTCGGCGGCTGACGACCAGCAGTCGCGCGATCACCGAGCCAGTCCGTCAGCTCCTCGGTAGGCTTGGAGTAGGTGCGGCCCGAGCTATCCGTCCAGGTCAGGCCATCGGCGGCATAGAAGGCCTTGATGTCGGAAATGCCGCCATCCTTGTAGCGCTGCAAACGCACGCCCTTGCCTCGGCTCATGGCGGCAAGCTGTGCCATCGGGAAGACAAGCAGCTTGCGGTTTTGACCGATGACCGCGACACGATCACCCTCACCCGCAACGATCAGCTTAGCCTCTTCGGGCGCACCAACATTAAGTATCTGCTTGCCCTTGCGCGTATTGGCAATCAGGTCGTCTTCGCCGACGATAAAGCCATATCCGGCAGAAGAGGCAATGATGCGCTGCTTACCTGGCCGATAGACGAAGATGTCGACAATGTCCTGCCCCTCTTCGATATCCACCATGATGCGGACCGGCTCGCCTTGCCCGCGTCCGCCCGGCAGCTTGTCAGCGCCCAGCGTGTAGACCTTGCCGCCGGTGGTGAGCATCAACAGCTTGTCGGTCGTCTCACAATTGAACGACAGTTTCAGCCGGTCGCCCGTCTTGAACCCCTTGTCGTCAATGGTGGCATTGTGGCCCTTGGGCGCACGGATCCAGCCCTTTTCAGAGAGAATGACGGTGATCGGCTCGCGCTCGATAAAGGCTTCGGTGATTTCGGCGGCGTCGGCAGTCGGGGCATTGCCAAAAATGGTGCGGCGCGCACCCAAAGCATGCGCTGTTGTTCCATCGGCTTCAAACAACGGATAGGCTTTTTTTAGCGCCTCAACCTGCTTGGCGATCTCGCCCCATTGCCGCTTGTCCGAGGCCAGCAGCGCCTGCAGCTTACCTTGTTCGTCGGTGAGGCTCGTATGCTCCTTGCGCAGTTCCAGCTCTTCGAGCTTGCGCAAAGACCGCAGCCGCATATTGAGGATGGCTTCTGCCTGATTATCCGTCAGCTCGAATGCCGCAATCAGGCTTGCCTTGGCGTCGTCTTCCTCTCGGATGATGCGGATCACCTCGTCGAGGTTGAGATAGGCAATTATATAGCCTTCGAGCACTTCGAGGCGGTTGGCGATCTGCTCCAGTCGATGCTCGGAGCGGCGCACCAGTACCACCTTGCGGTGATCGAGCCAGGCCCGCAGCGCATCGGCAAGGCTCATCACCTTTGGCACCGTGCCCTTGTCGAGCACGTTCAGATTGAGGCTGAACCGGACTTCCAGCTCAGTCAGCTTGAACAGCTGCTCCATGAGAATGACCGCATCGACCGTGCCAGCGCGAGGCTCCAGAACCAGGCGAATATCGTCAGCGCTTTCGTCGCGCACGTCTTTCAGCAGCGGCAGTTTCTTGGCCAGCAGCAGCTCGGCGATCTTTTCCACAAGACGCGACTTCTGCACACCATAGGGAATTTGCGTCACGACGATCTGATAGACGCCCCTGCCCTTTTCTTCCTTCTCCCATATGGAGCGCAGGCGAAACGAACCACGGCCAGTCTCATAAGAATGAACGATGGAGGAGCGCGACTCGACCAGTTGCCCGCCGGTCGGGAAATCGGGGCCGCGCACCAGATCGTCCATGCTCGGCGGCGCGGACGGATCGGGGTGAACCAGTTCCTCGGTGGTCGCAGCAGGATTGTGGATCAGCTTGAGCGCCGCGTTACACAATTCGACCAGATTATGCGGCGGCACAGATGTCGCCATGCCCACGGCAATGCCGGTCGAACCGTTCGCCAACAGGTTCGGAAAATTGGACGGGAGCACGACCGGCTCTTCGTCTTCGCCATCATAGGTCGGCTTGAAGTCGATGGCGTTCTCGGTAATGCCTTCGAGTAGGCGCGTCGCCACATCGGTCATGCGGCTTTCGGTGTAGCGCATGGCCGCCGGGCTATCGCCGTCGATATTGCCGAAATTGCCCTGCCCATCGACGAGCGGATAACGCAGCGCGAAATCCTGCGCCAAACGCACCAGCGCATCATAGATCGACTGATCGCCATGCGGATGGAACTTACCGATCACGTCGCCGACGATACGCGCGCTTTTCTTGTAGCCCTGATTGGGATCGAGCTTGAGCAGGCGCATGGCGTGAAGAATGCGACGATGAACGGGCTTCAGCCCGTCCCGCGCATCTGGCAGAGCACGCTGGGTGATGGTGGAGAGCGCATAGCTCAGATACCGCTCTTCGAGCGCCTGCTTGAGATCGACGATGCGCAGATCGTCGGGCGGCGGAAGGGTATCGGCGTCGGACATGGGCTGCTCAATTCATAAGAACGAATCAGGAGCAGAGTATAGCGCAAGCCGCACAAACCCTAGATTTATGGCAATTTTGCCGGGGGAAAAGTGCCGCACCTGTTTTGGTGGCGCGGCACCAGAGCGGCGTTAAGCGAAGCGATCAAACCAGTTGGGCACATAAGCCGCGCCCGGGCCACGCGCGGCGTTCTGCGACAGCCAGGACAGGATGACCAGGATCAGCGCCACAATCCCGATTTCGACACCCGGAATACCCGAATTGATATGGGCGCTGATGGCGAGGCACAGGTGATAGAAAAAGCCCGCATAGGCCAGCTGCGCCAGACCAACCGGACGACGGACCAGCACGGCGGCAATACCGGCCAGCTTAACGACAATCATCACCTGCACGAGATAGGCCGGATAACCCATGCCCAAATACTGCTCGGACGAACCGGCCGGGTTGGAGATATAATTATAGACACTGAACGCATAGAGCGCGACGAACAGGACCGTGCTGACCCAATAGACGACCTTAGCAACCATAGTGAGTCTCCCTCTCTGAACTCACCGCGATGCTAATCCTGCACGAAAATTGTGCAAGCGGGCTTAGCCTCGCGTCAAAAGCTCGATTAAAGGTTCGCGTGTCGCTGGTGGGGCCATATGTCGGTTCGACCAGAAATGCATGTCGAGGAAATGGGCGGTCAGCCGGAAAGCAGCACGCATGTCATCAGGCGAGGCATTGCCGCGCGCGCTTAAAAAACTGGGCAGCGGCAGAAGACGGTCCTTATAGGGTTCCGCTGCCGCTCTAGAAACGGCACGCCCCGATTTGGGCGATACATGCGTCAGGTCTTCGGTTACGCCTGTCGCCGCGCAGCTTTCGAGGTCAAGACCAAAGCCCGTTTCTTCAAGCAGTGCCAGTTCAAAACGCACCAGAGCGACAGCGTCGGGGGCGCTATCGATCAGCGTCAGCGCCATGCCCAGCAACCGGTCATGCGGATCACGCTCTGGCAGCAGACGTAGGTGGTCGCAGACCAGTTGCGACAGGTAGAGACGTTTACGATCCGCAATCAGCTCCGCGGCGCGGGCTTGCAGAAGCTCCACGGAAAACACGCCCAACTGGTCTTCAGTACGGGCCCGCCAGGTCAGCTGGATCGTATTACCCGGCTGAAGTGTGGCGGCAAGTTTGGGCGAGCGCCCCCCACGCACCAGTCCAGCATAGCGCCCCCGCCCCGCTACCATTGCCTCGGCAATCACACTGGTTTCGCCGTGGCGACGAACGCCTATGAGCAGAGCTTCACCGGTCCATTCCATCTTTCTTCCTTCCCTTCTCCCCTTGAGGGAGAAGGTGGATCGGCCGCAGGCCGAGACGGATGAGGGGTCTGGACCCCTTCGCACCATCCAAGGCATGGATAGGTTCAGCCCCCTCATCCGCCCTTCGGGCACCTTCTCCCTCAAGGGGAGGAGGGAAGAGCGAGCCGCTAGTTCTTCCCATGTGGGAATTCCAGCCCCATTTCTCGATAGCGCTCCGGATCATCCGCCCATTTCTCGCGCACCTTGACGAACAGGAACAGGTGGATCGGCACTTCGTACATCTCCATCAATTCCTTGCGCGCTTCGGCACCGATGGCTTTGATGGTCTGCCCGCCCGCGCCGAGCACAATCTTCTTGTGGCTTTCGCGTGCCAGATAGACCACCTGATCGATCTTGTAAGAGCCGTCTTTCTGGATTTTGAAGCTCTCGGTCTCGACCGTGGCGTTATACGGGATTTCATCATGGACGCGCAGGAAGAGCTTTTCGCGCGTAATCTCGGCGGCGGTGATGGCCATCGTGAGATCGGTCAGATGATCTTCCGGGAAGTGCCAGGGACCGGGCGGGATATGCTTGACGCACCAGTCGATGAAATCTTTGACGCCATGGCCCTTGAGCGCGGACAGCATGAACGTCGCTTCAAAACGGAGACACTCATTCAGTGTCTGTGAGAGTGCCAGCAGGCTCTCATGCTTGACCGCGTCGATCTTGTTGAGAATCAACACCTTGGGCTGGCGAACGTTTTCGAGACCTTCGAGCAGACCTTCAATGTCAGGCGTAATGCCACGCTCGGCATCGATAATGAAGGCAACGAGATCAGCATCCCCCGCCCCACCCCAGGCACTTTCCACCATGGCGCGGTCCAGACGACGCTTGGGAGCAAAAATGCCCGGCGTATCGATGAAGACGAGCTGCGCTTGATCCAGCGTCAACACGCCGCGAACCTGTGAACGGGTGGTCTGGGCTTTATGCGTGACGATAGACACTTTCGTGCCGACCAGCGAGTTGAGCAGGGTCGACTTGCCAGCATTGGGTGCGCCCACCAAAGCAATAAAGCCGCAAGACGTGTTGGCGAGTTCTTCGGGGGAATTCATGGCTTTTCCTTCCAGACCTTCTGGCGGACGAGGAAGAGTTCGGCGGCCTTGTGCTCCGCGATCTTCTTGGATGTTCCTGTGGCCTCAACGCGATCGAAACCGGCAAGGTCAACGGCAATGGTGAATTCGGGCGCGTGGTCCGGCCCGGTGCGCTCGACGGTCACATAGGCAGGCGGCTCAAGGCCCTTGGCCTGCGCCCATTCCTGCAACGTGGTTTTGGCGTCGGCGCGATTGGCCTGTCCGCCTGCGAGAAACTCGCTGAAATTACCTTCTATGAAGGTACGTGCGGGCTCCAGCCCGCCGTCGAGATAGATGGCGCCAATAATGGCTTCAGTAATGTCACCGAGAATAGCGTCTTTTTCTGCGCCGCCGGAGCGTGCCTCGCTATCGCCCAGAACGATGTCATTGCCGAGGCCCAGGCGGCGGGCGATATCAGCGCAGGTTTCCTTGCGCACCAGCGTGTTGAGCGTGCGGCTCAACTCACCTTCATTGGACTTTGGATACAGCCGGTAGAGCATGTCGGCCACAACAAGGCCGAGAACACGATCACCAAGAAATTCCAGCCGCTGGTAGGAACGGTCGATGCGTTTTGCAGGCGAAATGGCGCTGGAATGGGTGAGCGCCCGCTCCAGATGATCGAGGTCCGCGAAACGGTAGCCGAGACGAAACTGGAGTTTCTCGTGGGTTTTGTCGCGGCGGCTCACGGGGCAGCCACGCCGTCATATGGCGCATCGCCATAGACAGACTGGAACATGCGGTCCCAGCGCACATTGGCGGGCCATTGCCAGATCTGCCATGGCGGTAGATTGTCCTTGATCGAGAAGAAGCGCGCTTCGGCCTTGGCGATCAGGTTGACCGCCGGCACATAGCCAACCTGGCTCAACACGCGGCTGTCTGCAGAGCGGTCGCGATTATCGCCCATCATGAAGTAGTGGCCAGCGGGCACCAGATATTCAGGCGTATTATCGAGCGAGAGATTGTCGCCGATTTCCTGAATGATGTGCGTCGTGCCTTCGGGGAAGGTTTCGCGATAGACAGTCACCTCACGGGTATCGCCCGTGCTGTCCGTATCCAGCGCCTTGCCCAGCTCTTCGCGCTCCACCATCACGTCGTTGATATAGAGGCGCCCCTCGCGCATCTGGATGCGGTCACCCGGCATGCCGACGATGCGCTTGATATATTCCATATTCTGCGGAACGGGCCGGAACACGGCAATGTCGCCGCGATTGGGGTCGCGGCCAAGGATACGATTATTGATCGGCAGCTCGAAATCGAGCAGCGCGAAATCGCCGTAGCGACCCAGAGAGAAGGAATGCTTGCCGTAGCCCCAGACATATTTGTTAGCGACGAAATAGTCGCCGATCATCAAAGTCTGCTGCATGGACGCCGTGGGGATCGAGAACGGCTGATACAGGAAAAACCGGATGACGATGGCGATGAGCAGCGCCTCGACGATAACGACGAAGGTTTCGACCCATTCACTGGTCGCGGATTTCTTGGTCATCTTGTCGGCAGGCTGGCTCATATTCTTCCCCTATTGGGCGGTGCGGAAGGGTTAGGCGTTTGTGCCAGCCGGGTCAACGGACTTGATGGGCAGCGCTTCGATGATCACGAAGGCCTGAGCAAGTCCGGCGTCGTCGGTAATGGTCAGGTGGATATGGGGCTCGTGTCCGGGCGGCACAAGCCGGGCCAAAGCCTTCGCCGCACCATTGGTCAAATGCATGGTGGGCTTGCCCGATGGCAGGTTCACAACCCCCATATCGCGCCAGTAAACGCCCCAGGAAATGCCCGTGCCCAGCGCCTTCGAACAGGCCTCTTTGGCGGCGAAGCGCTTGGCATAGGATGCCGCACGCTGGGCGCGACGGTCGGACTTCTTCTGCTCGATCTCGGTAAAGCAGCGCTGCACGAAACGGTCACCGAAACGCTCAAGCGTTTCCTGCACGCGATGAATTTGGATCAGGTCCGAGCCGAGGCCGACGATCATTTGACGCCCTGAATGCCGCGGCTACCCGGCTTGATCGCCGGAATGGCAGCCAGCTCAGGCGGCAGGTCGTCTGCCGGGTATGCGGGCACCTTGAATTCGATCAGCCGCACCAGCGGCACGCCGACATCGGCTTCGCCGCCAGACCGATCGATCAGGCAGGCAGCGGCGGCAACATTCGCGCCGATCTTGCGCAGTGACTCAACACATTCACGGATCGAAAGGCCGGTGGACACGATATCTTCCACGACGACCACGACATCATCGGGCTCGATCTCGAAGCCACGGCGCAACTCGAACTGGCCATCGACGCGCTCTGTATAAAGCGCAGGCACGTTGAGATGCCGCGAGGTTTCATAGCCCGGAATGATGCCGCCAATTGCGGGCGACACTACCTTGGTCACGCCTGGCACTTCGGCGCGAATACGCTCTGCCAGTGCCTTGCAGAGCTTTTCAGTTTGATGGGCGTATTGGAAAACCTTGGCCTTTTGCAGAAAGACGGGCGAGCGCAGGCCCGAGGAGAGGATGAAGTGTCCCTCCAGCATGGCGCCGCATTCGCGGAAAATGTCGAGAACCTCATCTTTCGTCATCGCGCAAACTCCTGTCGACCTTGCCGTCCCATTCGAGCGTGGAGATCATCCCCGCCTCGCGAACGCCCGCCCGCTGGACGGCTGAGAGGCCCGGGCTGCGCTTGAGCGTTTGCAGGACATCGGTCAGTTGCGCAAGGTCGCGCACTTCGATTTCAAAGATCATCTGGTGGAAGTCAGGCGAAATCATCCGCATGACCAGATTGTTGATGTTGGCGTCGCAAGCCGCGATGGCCGAGGAAATCTGTGCCAGCGAGCCGGGACGATTGACCGATTCCATCGAAATCACCGTCGGGTAGAGCTTGTCTTCCTTGCCCTGCAAATTCCAGCGCACGTCGACCCAGGCGAGGTCGGCATCATGCCGCGCCATCAGCGCATCGGAGTGGATGGGATAGACTGTAAGCGGCATGCTCGGTTCGAGGATACCCACAAGCCGGTCCCCCGGCACCACGCCCTCGCCCGAAATATGCACCGGTGTATGGAAATCGAGCTGCGCCAGAGCGGCCTTGGCCTCGGGGCCAGAATGCTGACCGCCGGGCACGCGGAAGCGGAAATGATCAGTGGCACGCAGGGCAAACCAACCGTCGGCAGTGTCAGCGACCGGCAGATCGAGCTTGCGACGGCGTTTCCGAATGCCCTTGATCTGGGCCAGCGCATTGCCGAGTGGATCGGAACCGATCTTCCCCTCGCCCAGTGCGATCAGCAGATCGCGCTTCGATAGCTGTTCGAGCGCTTCGGCCAGCGCCAGCGCTTCGCTATCGTCAAGCATCACGCCTTCGCGTTCCAGCATCATGTTGAGCACATGCTCGCCCAGCGCATGGGCACGCTGGGTTGCCGTATGGCGGACGGAACGGCGAATAGCGGCGCGGGCCTTGCCCGTGGCGGCGATGCCGATCCAGTTGCTGGGCGGGCGGTGGTTCTGGTCGCGCAGAATTTCCACTTCATCACCCGAGCGAAGCTGGGTTACGAGCGGAAGGATCAGACCGTTGATCTTGGCGCCAACGCAGGTGTCGCCGATATCGGTATGCAAAGCATAGGCAAAATCGATGGGCGTCGCGCCGCGCGGCAGGGCGATGAGGCGCCCGCGCGGGGTGAAGCAGAAGACCTGATCCTGAAACAGTTCGAGTTTGGTATATTCGAGGAAATCTTCGGAAGCGATGCCCGAGGTCAGGTGCGAAATGGTTTGCCGCAGCGAGCCATAGGCATGCGATTCCAGCTCGATACGGCCCAGATTGGCCGAGGCTCCATCCTTGTAGAGCGCATGGGCCGCGATGCCGAATTCGGCGATGCGGTCCATTTCCTCGGTTCGAATCTGCAATTCCACGCGCTGACGACCGGGCCCAACAATAGTGGTGTGGATCGACTGGTAATCATTGTGTTTCGGGACGGAGATATAGTCCTTGAAACGGCCCGGCACGACCTTCCACTGGGTATGGATCATCCCAACTGTGCGGTAGCATTGCTCCACCGAGCCGACGATGACGCGGAAACCGATCATGTCAGAGAGTTGTTCGAGGGCAATCGACTTGCGTTCGATCTTGGAGAAGATCGAATAAGGCGACTTCACGCGCGCCTTGACCCGCACCGTGATGCCTGCTTCGGCAAGACGCTCGGTCAATTCTCTGGTGATGGTGGAAATGGTTTCCTGATTGTCCGCCTGCATCTGGTCGAGGCGGGCCGTGATGGCGGCGTAATGGTCAGGCTGGAGAATGCGAAAGCTCAAATCTTCCAGCTCGTTGCGCATGTCCTGCATACCCATACGGCCCGCCAGCGGGGCATAGATATCCATGGTTTCCTGCGCGATGCGCTGCTGCTTATCGGCGCGCATATATTGCAGGGTGCGCATATTATGCAGCCGGTCTGCGAGCTTGACCAACAGCACGCGCACGTCCTGGCTGATCGCCAGCAGCAGCTTGCGCAGATTTTCGGCCTGTGCCTCTTCGCGCGACACCAGATTAAGGCGCTCGATCTTGGTCAGGCCATCGACGATGGTGCCAATTTCGGGGCCGAACATCTGATCGATTTCAGCGCGGGTGGCATCGGTATCCTCGATCGTGTCGTGCAACAGGCCGACCGCGATGGATGCGTCATCGAGCTTAAGCTCGGTCAGGATTGCGGCGACTTCCAGCGGGTGATTGAAGTAGGGGTCGCCGGAGGCACGCTTTTGCGAGCCATGCTTCTGCATGGCGTACACATAGGCCTTGTTCAACAAATTCTCGTCGGCGTTCGGGTTATAGGCCTGAACGCGTTCGACAAGTTCATACTGACGCATCATGGGATTAGTCGCTCGCTCAAGACAGTGAGCTTAGCGCCTGCAACGGAAATGAAAAGAGCGCCCGACACATGCCGGACGCTCTCCATATAATCGCATTGCGCAGTGGCGCAATATTTAGTCGTCGCGGCGCTCTGGCGGAGCCAGGCTTTCGATGCCGCGCAGCAATTCTTCTTCGCTGATCGTGTCGAAATTGATCGAATCGTCGTCGCCGGCGCTCTCGATGAGCGGGGCGGCGCTGGATTCGGGTTCGTCGACCTCGACATATTTCTGCAGCGAATGGATCAGGTCTTCGTGCAAATCTTCAGGCGAAATGGTGCCGTCACCGATTTCGCGCAGGGCAACGACGGGATTCTTGTCGTTGTCGCGCGGAACAGTGATCTGTGCGCCAGAGGAAATCATGCGCGCGCGGTGAGCGGCCATGAGGACGAGATCGAAGCGATTCTCGACCTTTTCGATGCAGTCTTCAACGGTGACGCGTGCCACGAACGTCTCCACAATAAGGGGGATGAAGGCCCGCAATACACGATGACAACCGCGATGACAAGGTTCGCAATCCTCTTGGCAGAGGCTGACGCTTGTTCAGCCCCATAAAATGTGCGAACACCGAATTTAAGTTGAACATCGCGGCCACGCGTTTTTCAGGCGGCCATTGTCTATGCCGCATTATTGCAATGGCAGGATTTGCCTGCCTTTTTTGGAGATTTTTATGGCCATCGATCCACGCGAAAAGATCGCCGTCTTTATTGACGGCGCCAATCTCTACGCCACGTCCAAGGCCATCGGAATTGACATCGACTATCGCAAATTGCTGACCGAATTCAGCGGCAAGGCCTATCTGCTGCGCGCCAATTATTACACGGCGCTGGTGGAGGATCAGGAATATTCCTCCATTCGGCCATTGATCGACTGGCTGGATTATAATGGCTTCACGGTCATCACCAAGCCTGCCAAGGAATTCACCGACGCCACGGGACGTCGCAAGGTGAAGGGCAATATGGATATCGAACTTACCGTCGATGCCCTTGAGCTTTCGCCCTATTACGATCATCTCGTATTGTTTTCCGGCGACGGCGATTTCACCGCATTGGTTGCGGCCCTTCAGCGCAAGGGCAAGCGCGTGACGGTCGTTTCAACCCTCACCACATCAACTCCGATGATTTCCGACGACCTGCGCCGTCAGGCAGATTTCTTCATGGATGTGGCAGACCTCGCCAAGACGGTTGGTCGCCCACAGACCCAAAGGCCGGTTGATGCCTGAGGAGTTGCGCGCCTAGCCTGCGTGACAATCCCAGGTTTGTTCGCCAATGCCTCCGCAAACACCGCACTGCTCCCACCCACCGCGCTGCCCTTGGGCTTGACCCGAGGGCCACTCGGCGAGCCACACCACCCACAATTGCGCACGCGGATAACGGCCCTCGGATCAAGTCCGAGGGCAGCACCGGTGGTGGGGTGAGAACGCGCTCACCCCAAAAACTTATCCCCGCCCCATCAACCTTGATGCACATTCCCCCCACCCCCGCCCAGGCTGCGCGGTCGCGACGAACAATCGGGGTGGGGGACCGGATGGAGATGGGGTCGCCTGTCTTCCGTTCGCGCGTATGGCGGGCCTTACCTGGCAATACCGGGGGGACCATGTCGGGCCGTTCCGGCTGCACCG
>PJTT01000424.1_pt1 | contig 34288 bp, 32 predicted proteins | sample 1512261 | NCBI WGS metagenome assembly PJTT01 (sample SAMN08177685, study PRJNA422409) | Soil metagenome, whole genome shotgun sequencing project. | isolation source: Soil (2) enriched on wood chips | place: USA: Madison | collected 2015-01-15
CATCTTAAACTCAATGTTTTCAACTAAAATAAATTAGTATACTACAGAGAATTTCGTACAAAAAACTGGTTATACGCAGACATAACAATACATGATAATTGATTTTAAAGAAATTCCTGCGGGAAATAGAGGAGGTAGCGAACAAGATCAATTCGAACTGTTTGCTTGTTCGTTCTTAGAAGCGATTGGGTTTGAAGTGTTGAGACGACCGGATCGCGGACCGGATGATAAAAAAGACATGATTCTTCAAGAGAAAAGGAATGGCATTGGAGGTGAAACTGTAATCAATTGGTTGGTAAGCTGTAAGCACTTTGCGCATTCAGGAAAATCTGTAAGCGATATTGATGAACAAGATATTTTTGATAGAGTTAAAAAGCATAAATGCCAAGGTTTCATTGGTTTTTATTCAACAATTCCAAGCTCTTCTTTATCGAATAAGCTCTATAACCTAAAAAAAGAATTCGAATCACTCACTTTCGATTGTGCGCGGATAGAAAATGAACTACTTAGAAATAAGAATTGTGCAACCATCCTCGCAAGTTTTTGTCCAAATTCCTTTGATGTCTATCAAAAGCTGAATATTGATAAAAATACGGCTACTAGAAGTAATGAAATGCTTGGGGAAGAGAAATTATTGTCTAATCTCACAACTGCACTTATTGTCTTGGAAATTGATAAGATAGAAGAAAAATTTGAAGAAGCAGATCCAGTAGAAAAGCCAATTATATTAAGGAAACTGCTTCGTTACATTGTACATCGAAATGAAAGAATAGCTGACTCTATAGTTAATCTTTTGATGGCTGCCTCATACAAAACACGTTACCTCGGGAACTCACATTTAACATCATCAGTGCAATCATTAGTGTTTTCATATTTCCCCTCATCTTACAATACTACTGATTATGAGATGAGGTTCGAGAATGGGAGGCAATGTATTTATATTGGATTTAATATAGTATATGATGCCTTAATATGGTTAAATGATTTTAATATCGCTAGTGACGGACTTTTAATTTTGAAGTTCATTTATAGACAATCGCTAAAATTGGATATGCCTGAATTAACAAAGGCACTCCTAAAGCAGTACGATGAATTAGAGTCTACCTTAAATAGACCCGAGAGAGATGATTTGCAAAATGCGAAGGATTTTGTTCAAGTCTTCAGAAATGATTTGATAACTGACTTTATCGGATTTCCTTACGAGATGCCTCATAGATTGTTTAAGTTGACGATAAATAAGTAGTTAAGATTATAGTACACTGAAAGTTAAACAATAAAGCCTTAAGAATAAATTAACTGTTGTCGATGGTGATCTTATTTTATTTGATACTTAAAAATTTCGGTTTGAAACTAAATCGAAAATAAGAAAATGAGTTGAAAAATTTCCTTCTTCATTCGATAGAATACGGACCGAGTAGCCTTATGCTCCGTGCTATTTCTTGAGTAAATTTTGAAAAAGGTCGCTTAAGCATATCATCAGGGGACGGGTAATTGCCGATCAAAAGGTGTTCCAAAAAATCATCATTAGGGAAAATTGTTTTAAATGATTCCACCAAACCGCTCTTGTAGCTTTTTGTATATATTCTTTTTTTTCGTATTAACTCACCGATAATATCCTTTTGATTTTCATAAATCAGGGAAATGCTAAACATTTCGTTGTAATTGTCAAAAAAAACTATTTCTTTATCATATGGAATTATATTTATTTCTATATCATTTATGTCTCCTGAACGGTAAAATTTGAAAATGCTTTCATCTTTAACTTCAAAAGAGGCTAAATCAAGCTTACCTACTTCTTCCAGATTAATATAGAGTTGGAAATCCAAATCGGTATCACTTTTTGCACGATTACAATTGGAACAAGTGGGATATAAATTATAGAAAGAAGTGCAAAGAAAAGGATACTTTGACTTCGGATATCGATGATCTAGTTCTAGTAAACCAAGATAGTTTTTGACCTTTCCTTTCAAACTATAACCAGCAATATCTTTTACGTTTTTGACGTAATAATCTTTGTCAAGCACTACAGTGAAGACTGAGTGACAATACACGCAAGTTTTTATATTTAACTTTTTGAGTAATGCTAGGAATTCTTTGCTCCTCAACTCATCGTATCTCATTGCCTTAACGATTGTCTTGTGGAAATTCTCGGAAATGCTAGCAGAGGGAATAATCGCTTCAAATTTTTCGATATAATCTAGAATTTCAACATTCCCCGCCCCTAAAATAGGCTCGTACTTGGTAATGATAAGGCTCAAATACTCATCTACCTTTGCTTGATCGATGTTATTAGCTACATCAAATTGCCATGAAGCAAAGTCCGACGCTTTCATTTCTGTAAGTGCGTCCTCAACTGATTTTTCAAAACTTCTATCTTTAAATGGCTTTTTGCTATACTCTTTGACTAATTCTTTGATTTCGTCGGTGATTATTATACGTCTCATTGGTTTATTTCAGATTCTAATTTTTTCACCTCCTCAAGCAGCATCTGCAGTCGCATCTCCTTGCCGAATTTCTTCATATACATATCCTTCAATCTATCTCGGATCAAAGGTTCTCCAATGCTGGCAATAATCTTTAATAAGACGTCTTTACCTTTGTTACTGGAATTCCAATCTGTATCGTTGTCGTCTTCGTTCATAGAATCATTATCAGTATTGAGATAATTTGCAATTTTGTTTATTACTTTTTGAGCGTATGCCCCCATGAACCCATCCTTTAAAAAAAATCCGTCAGAAAGTAAATCGTGGATATTTGCACCAAATGTGTTTAGCACCGGCTTAAAATCGCCCAAAAAAAGTACGCTCGAATCAGGTATGTCAGAAAGTATGAATGGTGAATGTGTTATAAAAATAAAGTTTACAGCTGTTATATTGTCAAGGTCAATGCATTTTAAGTATCGAAACAAATGATCGATAAATTTGCGTTGCATATCAGGATGGAAATATAACTCAACCTCGTCAAAATAAACTTGTACAAACCTGTAAGAGATTGCTTCCCCATCATCAAATTTAGAATTCAAGTTGAATAAATGATAGGCCAATGTTGACACGGTATAAATTTGTTGTCGTTCTCCTGAACTTAATTTTGTTAGAGGAATATTGTCTTCAAGAAGAATAGTTGGATCAAAGAAAGAAGGCGGAATTAAGTGGATAATCTCCAGGTCAATTTGTCCTTTCTCATGTGCATCATCTTTTACTGTTTTTATAGCTTCAGCTAAAGCATTTATGGGAATCCTTTTTGCCTGTATTTCAATTTTTTCTTCTTCGATTTCATCAGCAAAAAAATTTTGCAAGTAAGGATAGCGAATAAAATTAATTGCCTGTTTTATCTTATAGGTTATATGCGAGTTGTCATTTTTAATTCTGACGAGAAAGGCTTCTAAATCGGCAAATTCATTTCTTTTGACATCGAACTCCTCGAAATATTCATCATAAGTCCGGGCTATATTAATTAGCTTTCTTAGTATGTAGCGGCAAGCCATTTCGTCAAATGAAGATATAAAATCAGGATTTTCATCGCTGATTGCATCTATAGATAAGGTTATTTCGAAAACTTTTTGCAACTTCAATAGGAAATCAGTCCAATAAGTTTTGGCCTTTGAAAATTTATGATCTACAGTCCTTGGCTCATCGTTTGGATTTTTCGAATCCCTCTTTTCTGTTTCAGTAAATAAAATGGTTGTTTTGCTGATGTTTGAATTAAGCTCTATAGATATAGCTTTTTTCTTTTCTGTCAATTGTATTAACGTATTTCTCAACGAACCCTCTTCTATAGGAACCGAAAGAATATTTGCGAGCAGTCTTGACTCTGCCAAAGAATGCTCCAGATTTACGTCAATATTACCGTGTTTTCTCTGAGGGTTTATAACAATAGGAGTTTGATAAGAATCATTCTTATGAAACAACTTACCTAACCATTCTCCGAACCTCTTTGTATTTAGTGCGTACAAAGAATAGTTAATTGAGATGCAGTAAAAGAAATCTTGTAGTCCAAACTCTGAAATGTTTATTATTTCAGGATTAGAAAAATAACTTTTATTCGGCGCAGTTTTATACTTTTTAATCGTTAGTAAACTATTAGCCTTGCCACCTCTAAATTCTAAGCAGAAAAGTTGCTCAGTCAGATAGTACAAATTCAAAGAAAATTGTTGTACTACTTCTAAATCAGTAGCAATATCAGGATGAAGGGCGGCCAAATTATTTGATGCGATATGCAATAATTCCGTTACGGTACTTTTGCCCATGCCATTTTTTCCAACTATTGCGCTTATACTTACTTGAAGATTATTTAAGCTATACAGGTCTAATTCCTTATTACGATCGTAAGTAACTTTATTTTCATCTGAAAAATCATAAGCTGAATAGAACTGGTAAGGTTTGCCAACCTCTAGCATCCGTTTATGGTCATCATGCATACCATCGCAAATCTTAAAACCCAATAATTTAAAATGGAAAACTTGGTTGGCATTTCCAGGATCATTCTCTGATCTGCTTTTTATAGTTAAATCTGAATTGACAATTCCGAAGTCTGAAAAGTTGATCTCATCAGTTTTCTGTTGTTCTATATATGCTTGTTTGGCAAATTCGACATAATCTTCGTGGTCTGTTTGATTCAATATACTTATATATTGGTCATAGTTTTTTATAGTGCTAGATGTGTAATTTTTTGTTTTTAGATATCCAACAGTGTTCTTATCAAGTGGGATGAAATTTTGAGGGTTAATCCAAAAAAGAAATATTGTGAATGAAGCAAGTTCCACTCCATACCAGGATTTGAACAAATTCCAATAATCTTCACTCAATCCAGCTTGGCCTTTTGAAATGATTGAATCAAAGAGTCCCCAAATCTCTAATTGACTACCAATGGTTCTGGCAGTGGTCATTTTTAGAGCTACAGGAGTAGGGCAACCAGTTATATCAAGGTCGGCGATCTTATAGTTAAAGTCAAGTTTCTCAAAAAGAAGGTTTATTCGTTGAATTCGCAGCTCTTTTGTTATACGGCGATCATTAATAGCCGAAAAAAGTGCTATTGGATCTATTGAAAAAATACGTCTCTCATCATATCGTTTTAACCAGCGGAAGCTTTCAATTACATCTTTTCCTACAAGCAATTGATACAATTCGTATGCAGTTTGATCGCCTCTTTTTAAATAGTATTGGTGAAGTGCTGATGAAAGTAGTTTAAATACTTCCATCCAAGTTTGTCTTTCCATAGAATAGGATAAAGTGCTTGTAAAATATTAGTTGAATTCCTACAAAGAAATATCACTGACAGCTTAATTAAAACATTTAACTAGGCCTTATAGATTTTTACCTAAAAAACGTAACATGTAAATATTAATAATGTTTTGCAAATTCCTAACTTCTTCTTTAACCGTAAAAATACAAAGAAATGTTATCATAAAATAAGTAAATATCATTCGTTGATTATAAGGTTTGGTATTGGCAAACTTGCCATACTATACTTAAACTAGTGCTTCTCAGTTTACATTTATTGTAAAATTTTCAGGAGCTTTTCCTTCACATAATCCTTACTGTAAGGTAGTGATAACTCTAATTTCTTTTGCTCACTCAGATTTTGTATTATGCTAAGGACAGACTTTAACGACTCTATAATTTTTTGTATATTTAATTGAGCTTCGATTTTATTTCCTTCACCGCCTTCAAGACCGCCTTCAAATCCGTATCTTTTTCCGGCAACACATTCGTCTGATGCTTATAATACTTCCATATTTCCAGTACGCCTCCAGGCTCTACGGTATAAGCAAGATAAAGATCATTTAAAGATTTTAGTAAGAAGCTACCATCCTCATTTACTGTAACCAGCTTAAATACAAAATCCTGGTTCCCTTTTAAAACTACAACACAAGGAGTATCCGACTTCAGGTTTTTCCAGTCTTCCACGTATTCAGTAATAACATCGCTGCCTTCCGGGATTGGTAACATAGAATCGCCGCCAGTAGGGAACATGCGAAAGGTTTTACCTCTCGGCAGATTAGGCATACTAAACTTAGGCAGCGTTCCTATGAACTCCGGATCGCTAAACCCTGCGCGATATCCAGCTTTGGCTTTAATTGGCACATACTCCACATTCTCTTTATTGTCCCGATTCACGGTGATTGCCAAGACGCGTAGCTGGCTGCCGGTCATGTACACATCGTTGCCTGTTTCCAGTTGCCTCAGTTTAAATTCTCCGAGTTTCGCCAAGTCAATCTTCAGTAAGCTGTCTATACTCACCTGAAAATAATCTGAAAATTTTATCAGGTCGTCTAGTTGTGGATTACTTTGTCCGGATTCCATAGCAGCCAGCTTAGCTCTGGTGATTTCCAATACATTAGCCTGAAACTCCTGTGTTACTTTCTTTCGTTTGCGCAGCAATTTAATGTTGTTGGGGAAAAATATTTTTTGAGCCATCAATCTGTAATGTTATTATTGTTCACAACAATTTGTCATTAATCATGACAAATGTAGGTAATTAAATTAGAGATTATGGAACGGCGCATCGTGCATTGTGATTTGGATACGTTTTTCGTATCGGTGGAACGCCTGCAGAACAGTGATTTAGTAGGCAAGCCTGTACTTATAGGTGGCACCTCAGACCGGGGTGTTGTGGCTTCCTGTTCTTACGAAGCCAGGAGATTCGGCGTGCATAGTGCTATGCCTATGCGGCTGGCCAGGCAGCTTTGTCCCGAAGCTGTGCTTGTCAGGGGAGATTACGACCGATATTCCTATTACAGCAATATGGTGACCGATATTATAGCCGAGAAAGCACCGGTGGTAGAGAAAGCCAGTATTGACGAGCATTACCTCGACATTTCCGGCATGGATAAATATTTTGGATGTTGGAAATGGACACAGGAACTAAGGCAACGTATTATTTCCGAAACGGGACTTCCTATTTCTTTCGGTCTGTCCATCAACAAGACAGTTAGTAAGATTGCAACGGGGGAAGCGAAGCCCTGCGGAGAAAAGGAAGTGAATACGGGAAGTGAAAAGCTTTTTTTAGCCCCGCTTTCCATTCGCAAAATACCTATGGTGGGGGAGAAGACCTATACTTTGCTACGCAATATGGGCATTGCGCAAATTGCCACTTTGCAGCAGATGGAATCGTTTACCATGCGCAGGGCATTAGGAGAAAATGGTGTTTCCATATGGAAGAAGGCTAACGCGCTTGATGATGCTCCTGTTGTACCTTATGCGGAACAAAAAAGCATGAGCAAAGAACACACTTTCCAGAGCGATACTATAGATATGGAATTTCTGAAGAAGGTGATGTTAAGCTCCATAGATGAATTGGCCTTTGATCTGCGGAAAGACAAAAAGCTGACCTCCTGCCTGACGCTTAAAATACGGTACAGCAATTTTGAAACTTTTACCAAGCAGGTAAAACTTCCTTATACGAGTTCAGAACGGGTACTTTCCGAAAAGGTTTTGCAGTTGTTTGAAAAACTATACACACGGAGGATGCTCATACGCTTGATTGGTATCAAATTCAGTGGCTTGATTAGTGGTTGCTATCAGGCAGACTTATTCAATGATTCCGTTAAAGACCTGGGCTTATCCAATGCGATGGACGGTATCCGGTTGAAGTATGGTGTCGATAAAATCGCCAGGGGTAACAGCCTGTTATAAATCATAATCATGTTATTAAATCTACACAGCTATTATAGTTTACGTTATGGGACGCTTTCCATCGATCAGCTTGTTAAAGGCCTGGTCGATAGAGGCTATGATACGGCTGTGCTAACAGATATTAATAACAGCACCGGTTCTCTTATTTTCATAAAGGCCTGTATGGCCGCTGGCATACAAGGGCTGGCAGGTATCGAGTTCCGGAATGGGGATGAACTGCTGTACATTGGCATCGCTAGGAATGCAGAAGGATTCAAGGAACTTAATGACTTAGCAACTGCGGCTAACAAACATAAGCGGCCATATCCTGATATGGCACCGACTTTGAACAACGTCAACATCATCTACCCTTTTGACCGAGAGATAAAACGACGCCTGCAGGAGCATGAATACATCGGTGTACGCAATATACACCTCAATAAAATAAGGATGGTACCGGCAGATACAATGGAGAAATATGTCATTTGGCAGCCGGTGACCTTTACCAATACTGCGGCATATAAGCTGCATACACAACTTAGGGCCATTGACCACAACATCCTTTATTCACAACTAAAGCCCGGACAGAAAGCAGATGCTTTCGAGGTGTTCCCGACCAAGACACAGCTGCTGGATAAGTACAAAGATTTCCCGGTATTGATACGGAACACCGAGGCGCTATTCAGCGGCTGTAGTTTTGATTTCGACTTTAAGCAGCACCGCAACAAGCAGACTTTTACCGGTAACCGGTATGATGACAAGGAACTACTTCGACGGTACGCGCTGGATGGCTTGATTCATCGCTACGGCCCCAGTGACCAGATAGCACAGGAGCGCGTGGTAAAAGAGCTGGAGATTATTGACCGGCTTAATTTCTCCTCTTACTTTCTTATAACGGATGATATCTGCCGTTATGCCCGTTCGCGTCATTTTCATTACGTAGGGCGGGGTAGTGGTGCCAACTCCATAGTGGCTTATTGCCTCAGGATAACCGATGTTTGCCCGATTGAACTGGACCTCTATTTCGAACGGTTTCTGAATCCGAAGCGGCAGTCACCACCAGACTTTGATGTGGATTTCAGCTGGCAGGACCGCGATGAAATGCACGACTACATCTTCCATCGTTATCAGACGGGGCACACTGCGCTTATGGGTGCGATGAGCACTTTCCGTGACCGTAGTATCATACGGGAGCTGGGCAAGATCTATGGCCTACCCAAAGGAGATATTGACCGGTTGATACGGGAGCCGGCTGATATGCTCAACAAGAATGAAATCACCAACATGATCCTATCGGTGTATGACCAGATGGCTGATTTCCCTAACCAGCGTACCATTCATGCCAGTGGTGTGCTCATTTCCGAACAGCCACTCACCTATTATTCGGCATTGGACTATCCGCCCAAAGGCATGCCTACGGTACAATACGATATGCACCTGGCCGAGGATATCGGCTTCGAAAAGTTCGATATTTTATCGCAGAGAGGTATTGGTCATATAAAGGATTGCAAGGATATCGTGCAACAGAACCGTGGATTGAACATTGATACAAGCAACCCCAAACGTTTTTTCACCGATCCTAAAATTGCTGCGCAGTTAAGGTCTGCCAATACGATTGGTTGTTTCTATATTGAGTCACCCGCTATGAGGCAACTGATCACTAAATTAAAGTGTGATGACTACCTGACGCTTGTGGCGGCGTCTTCCATCATACGTCCCGGTGTATCTTCATCGGGTATGATGAAGGCTTATATTGAACGGCATCATGATCCGTCTAAAGTGGCTTACCTGCATCCAGTGATGGAAGCCCAATTGAAGGAAACGTATGGGGTTATGGTATACCAGGAGGATGTGATGAAAGTCGGCCATCACTATGGCGGACTTGACCTGGCTGATGCCGATGTGTTGCGCCGGATGATGAGTGGCAAGAATCGCAGCAAAAAACACTTGGAAGAAATCCACGACAAATTCTTTGAGCATTGTGCGGCTATGGAATATCCTGAAGATACTTCTAAAGAAATTTGGCGGCAGATGGAATCCTTTGCAGGCTACTCTTTCAATAAAGCGCACTCTGCATCTTTCGCTGTGGAAAGTTACCAAAGCCTGTACCTGAAGACGTATTTCCCGCTGGAGTTCATGGTGGCCGTATTGAATAACTATGGCGGCTTTTACCGGCGCAAGGATTATATAAACGAAGCAAGAAAAGCCGGTGGGATTATCTGCCTGCCTTGTGTAAATACCAGTACGATACGTACGAGCATCAACGGTGATCAAGTACATTTAGGGTTTGACTGTTTGCAAAACCTGGAAGATAAACTAGCGGCGCTCATTCCGCTGGAACGGGCCAGGAATGGCGCTTACAAAAGCCTCGAAAATTTTATCATGCGCACCGGAGTCGGCTTGGAGCAGGTGATCGTACTGATCAGAACAGGCGCTTTCCTGTTCACCGGTGTGGGTAAAAAAGAACTGCTGTGGGAAGCTCATATGCTGCTGAACGGTACCCGATATGAGCAAGACAGTAACCTGCTGTTTGCGCCGGAGTCGCGCAAGCCGGTATTGCCGCAACTAAGCACCTCGTACCTGGAAGACCTCTATGATGAAATAGAGCTAATGGGCTTCCCGGTTTCCGGCAGCATATTCGATCTGGTAAAAACAGATTTCAGGGGGGATGCTACTGCCACGGAGTTACCCATGTTCGAAGGCAAGGTGGTCCGCATGGTCGGGGACTTCGTTTGCGATAAATATGTAAGGACCAAAAACGGACAGATCATGAAATTCGGCACCTTCATTGATGTAGCCGGCGACTTTTTTGATACGGTACATTTCCCGCCATCACTCAAACAATATCCGCTCTATGGCGGCGGAGTTTACCTTATCATGGGGAAGGTTATACTGGAGTTTGGCTTCCCGGCTATTGAGGTGTATAAGGTGGCACGATTGCCGTTGAAGCCTGATCCGAGGTCTATGTGAAGGAAGTAACTGCAATTATAGGCGTGCTAGCATTTCCGTGTCAGGAGATTTAAAATTGCGACTATTAATTACTGCATTGCACAGTAATTAATAGTCTCCGGCAGGATATGCCTGTTTGTCTAATTTCAGGCTTATGAATCAAATTCCTCATCAAGAATAATGTGTCCGTTTTCTTTAGTTGTGTACACTTCGGCCCCCAATTTTTCAAAGCATCGTTTTACTAATGGAGCGATAAGTTTATCCCCGGAAATTACAGTTTTCTTTGGGTTCATCAGTTTGATCAGATCAGAAGTAATGTTGTTTTTGCTTCCATGATGAGGAACTTTTAACCAATAAAGCCCTTCCAGTTTCTGGGCAGGGATTGAGTCAAATGCCTGAATGCCGGCATCAGCTGCAAATAGCAATCTATTATTGCCAGCTGTTATCATCAGCATTGCACTTCCCATGTTGGGAGCCGTAATGCTGCTTCTTTTAGTTTTGTCAAGCAGGTCGAAAGGGTCAATTTCGACGTTTAATGGTGTGTCATCTTCCTGTTCATTTTTCAAAAATTCAACCTCTGATCTTATCAGGTCTTCCGCAGTAAATTTCTTAGGAAACAGTTTTTGATATAGTTCAGTAGAAGGGCTGACTATTTTAAGTTCCGGCCATCCTTCAATTTTAAAGTTTTCGGCTATAGGTTCCAGGCAGTCAGCATTGATTGTTTTTAGAAAGGAAATGACATCCATTTCCTGTTCAACGGTCCTTATTGCTTCAACGTAATATCGTTCTTCCTGTTCAGCCCCCCCAGTCAGATAGGCGTCGGATTCGGAAGGAAAAATACTATCCTCTTCAGCGTAGTCCCGTAATTTCTTCTTAAAGTCCAGGATATTTACCTGTTCAGAGGTTTTAAACATCCAGACTTGAGGTTTGTGCTGCTGAAATCGTTTTATTATTCCCAGTATTCCACCTATATGGTCGTTGTCATAGTGTGTACAGAGTATGAAATCGGGACAGGCTTTATTGCTTTCATCGAGCATGGCCTTTAGTTCATTGAAGACCATTTCTTCCTGCGCGGGCTTACCGGCATCAATAAGGAATATCAGTTCCTGTTTTCCTTTTGTCAGTTTGACAATAGCGGCATCTCCATCTTTTACGTCTAATACTTTTATTACAACTTTCATTTTATAGTCAAACTATCTATCTTTGGAAAAGCCTATGAAAAAATCATTAACCATAGCCGAGCTGATATCAACACACATCACGGTGCCCGTGAAAACTGAAATCTTGCCTATTTCAGAAGTGAATTTATACATTAAAGATTTGTTGGTCAAATATTATAAATTACAGGAGACAATATCAGGGAAGATAGTTGATAAATACCTGGGTGATTATCTCTCCCAGCTGAAGGGTGATTTATACGTTTTGGTTGAAAGTCCTTATGTCGATAAACTATACAGGGACACTTATTACAATTTTTATTCCTCCAAATTGAACCCTTACTACCGGGATTGCATAAGGCTGTCTTTTTTCAATTCGGCGGTCAGCTTGGATGATTTAAAATTGAGTGGCAGGGGCGACGAGGAAACAAAATTAAATTCTTTCCTTCAGGAACATTATCTCGGTTTTCTGGTTGTACGCCCAACTTTCCCAAAGATAATAGGCAGAAATTGCATATCTCCTAAAGCCAAAAAGGAAGATAATATACTTTGTTGTCTGGCAAAAATTGGGTCTACGGTAAATTCGATAAAGCAAAAAACGAGTGCATTTCCACACGCAAGCCAAGATACGCAGACAATGACCTGTGCTGAAACAACAGTATGGTCTCTGCTGGAATACTTTGGCAATAAGTACCCTGAGTACAAGCCGGTCTTGCTTACGCACATTACGAAGGTAATGCACAGGTTTTCGTATAAGCGTCTTTTGCCTTCCGATGGTTTAACAGCAGAGCAGATAACATATGCCATCAGGGAATTTGGATTTGGATCGATGATCCACTCCAAGAACAAAAGACAAGAAACTGAATTTGATGTAAACTACATTATAAGTACTTATGTGGAATCAGGTATTCCTGTAGTTGGGGTTTTGAAGAATGATCAATTCGGCCATGCGGTGAATATTATAGGCAGGGAAGTTGGCGAGGTTGCCAAGGTTGTTGATTCGGAACCTAATGCCGAAATAGGTGGAATACCTATTGTTGATTTTAACAGGATAGTGCGGAAGTATGTATTTATTGACGATAACCATGCACCTTACCAGATAGCAGGCCTTGACCGACCGTGTGCGTCTTATTATGAAGATACCAGATGGCATGACTGTGAAATCAGAAGCATTATAGTTCCGCTGTATCATAAAATATACCTGGACGCAGCAAAGGCAAGTAAAAATTTCTATAATGCGCTTGGTAATAGCGAATTTGGATTGGTAGGCACAGAAAAGCGGATTTTAAAAATATTTCTGGCTTCTACCAGATCTTACAAGCAATATTTAAATTTTAATAAAGAGATTAATCCAATAGTAAAGGAGATGATTCTTGCTTTACCCATGCCAAAATTTGTCTGGATTGCGGAAGTAAGCACGGTTTCGTCATTTGCTGAAGGGAAGTGTGATGAGCTTTTTATCCAAGATGCAACAGAGCCAATGTCCGAGCCTACCAACATTTATGGCAATATGTCGTTATTGGTAGCTTATGCTAATAAGAAGATTTCAATACTAAATTTTGGTAAGATAACAGGATTGAATACCTTTGCAGCCCCATTTGAATCATACAAAGAAAATTTAAGTTAAACAAAAATTACAAAAACTATGGCTATACCTAAAAGCGAATATGAAAAAATGCTTGAAGGAATTTTGGCGGAGTCAACAGAATTCTTTCTTTCTGAAGAGAGGAGCATGGAGGTTTTTGAAGAGTTGAATAAGGGCATGGAAGAGTTTTTATACAAGGAAAAGAAAATTGAGGTCGAATCCGAACTTGAACTCACAAGCATTATTTTGAACGCATAGAAGAATTACAAAAACCTTTTTATAACGCAAAGAGAGGAGTCCAAAATATGGCTCCTCTCTTTTGCATTTGGTTAGTACACGCTCCCCCTCATTATTCAGGCGATATTTATGTCCTTATTTAATTTTTGCTTTCGCAACACTTTCCACAAAATCCTTTCCTGCCTTGAACTTCGGTACTTTGGTTGCTTTAATTTTTATCGTTTCACCTGTCTGCGGATTACGTCCGTTTCGTGCTGCGCGTGCTGATACAGAGAATGTACCAAATCCAACCAACGTAACAGTATCACCCTTTTTAAGTGTGCTGACGATGGTATTTGTAAAACTTTCCAGGCTGGCTCCCGCCTGCACTTTGGTTAAGCCTACACCCGTTGCAATGGCTTCGATAAGTTCTGCTTTGTTCATTTCATTAAGTATTAGGTTACGAATGTACACAATGGCTTCATCTTAATGAAGCTCCTTAAAAGAATTTTATCAATAATAAGTCAGCAGTACCAATGCTTTCACTGGGGTTGCGCAACCTTGCGCATTAGGATTCAGGTATCCTTTGATTGTTCATTTGCATTGAATCCGGCCGGAGTTCATGTTTCAGTTCATCAAAAAAATCAAATTCCTGATTATGAAAAAAGTCCCGTTAATAATGTTGGCGGCTGCATTGAGTTTAGGTGCCTGCAAAAAGAGTAGCCACCCATCAAATGTTTCCAATCCGCCCGTTTCAAATGCAATCAATGCAACCTTTAGCCATCGGGTTTCTGTTGCAGGTAATCCGGCTAATCCCTATGACAGCATTGGTATACTCCACAATATCATTCTGGATTCCCTGAGAAAGTATGTTGGCCGAACCAATGATACCTCCAGACTTGGAAAGTCTGCCTACCTCAACAAATTTTTAAAAGGCTACCGGGGAATAGATTTTATGCCCGCATTCGATCCTGATTTGGAATTTAATATCTGTACCAATTACAAATCTGTATTACTGAACGTTCCTTTCTCTGCAGAAGGTAAGGCAATGCTACAACGAATAGCTAACGTCCTGGAACAAATCCGATCTACACAGGAATTCGGTAGTTACGCAGGGCAAATCAAAGCTATTGAGCAGGAGATATTGGCTGGAAGCCTTGTCCCCAAAGAAAAGAACTACCTCCTTATCGTTTCTTCCGTATTGCGGCACAGCGGCTATTACTGGATGGAGGAATTTAATAATGGCAATGTATCACAGACGATGGGATTGTTTGGCTTTTTAAGGAAAGTAGCCGGTGTCATTGCCGCTATTGGTGCTGATGCTACGACTGCCGGCTATCACTATTTTAAGAATTCTCCCTACGATCATTTGGTTGTGGAATCAGCGTGGATGAGCGGAATTTGTGGTTATTATACCGGATGGTGGTAAAGCAGTGACCAATCCCGATTACGCAACCTTGCTCATTTGAATCATCTCATTTGCAAGGTTGCTTCATTTCTCTCAACCATTAAAAATCGCACATCATGAATATTGATAAAATGGAGTTTAATGCCTGGATGGAGCGCATTATGTCCCGCTTTGATTTGCTGAGCGAGCATATTGAGGAAGTTCAAAGAAGCCGTGCGACTGTTGACGGAGAAGAGCTGCTTGATAACCAGGATTTGCTGCAGATGCTCAAGTTCAGCAATCGAACCCTTCAACGTTACCGCTCCAGCGGCAGGCTTCCTTATTACACCATCAGCGGCAAAATTTATTATAAGTCCTCCGATGTCCATCAATTTATCCGCGATAGTTTAACCGGTGTACGGCATACCATGAAGACAACGTAAGACAACTGGTACCTGTCACAGCTAATTAGTAAAAGCAGCAGGTATGTGGTAATAATTTCGGATCAAACTATTTAATCCATTCTTTTATGAACGAGCAATCAACAGCACCCGATCAGCCTGAACAGCAGCCCTCAGACATGTTGCTGGTGCTGGATAAAGAACAGAAAAAAATACAGGCTGTGAAGGGTATTGATAAAGATGGCGGCTTAGAAACAATTGCACCTGATAAAGCAAATGACAATCAATTTCTGAAGGTAGATAAGCAAGGCAATCTGGTCTCCAATTTCTTTGCCAATTTCTTCAGCCAACTGAAGAACCCTACCCAATTCGCCTTCTTTTGGGCATCAGTTGCCGAAAGCGGAGCTATCGCCCATAAACTACAGCAGCATATTGACCAGCCCTCGGCTGAGGGCAATGCCTTGCTGAAAAAGTATGAGGTCAGAAAAGAATATTTACATCAAAACAATAATAAAATGGAAAAGACACAGACAGCCCCAGAGACGAGTGAGTACCGTTTCCAGCCGGAACAAGTTAACTGGAATGCCATGGCCGATATAGGCTTAAGCAAGGAACGCTTAGAGAAGCTCAATCTGCTGGAACCTTTGCTTAAGGGCTACAAAACGAATGAGCTGTTACCCCTGAACCTTAATTTGGGCGTTGCCACAACCCGCATGGATGCCAGGCTTTCGCTTCAGGCAAACGATGATGGTCAGGTAGTACTGGCAATACATGGCATACGTAAAGAGCCACAATTACACTTTCCCTTTTTCGGGCATGAATTTTCTAAGGAAGACAGGCAAAATCTTTTGACCAGTGGGAATATGGGTAGGGTAGTGGACTTAACCAATCCCAGGACCGGCGAAACCATTCCATCCATTATTAGTGTGGACAGGCTAACCAATGAGCTCATTGCTTTACGTTCGGACAGGATAAGGATTCCCGATGAAATTAAAGGCGTGAAACTGGACGACCAGCAGAAGCAGACCTTGATGGACGGTAAGCCGTTGTATATCGAGGACATGCTATCAAAGAAAGGCGAGCCCTTCAGCGCGATGGTACAGTTCAATGCCGATAAACGTTACGTCGAATTTCTTTTCGACAGGACTAATCCTAACAAACAGGAGCAGGCCCATCAGCAAAGCAATCCGCAAAGCCAGCCAAAGGAAGCGCCCAGAACCTTCAGAGGCAAGGAACTTGATGAGGAGCAATACAATAAATACAACGCGGGACAAACGATTTATGTGGATGGCCTGGAAGATAAAAAGGGAAAGCAATATCAGGGCTATATCACTTTCAATCAGGAGACTGGCAAGACAGCATTTTCATTTAAGAATCCCAACAAGCTTCAAGAAGAAGCAAAGCCTGCTGAAAGCCATAAGACCCAAGTAGCGATTAATTCAGAAGGAAAGACAAACGAAGCGACCAAGCATATTAAGGAGCCTTTACAGCAAGGACAGCGAGCCCCTAAAGACAAAAAGCAGCAACAAGAGCAGGATGCGCCAAAGGCTCCGGCAAAATCCAACGGACGTAAAATATAATTTTTCATGAAAGTAGTTATAGCAGAAAAACCCAGTGTAGCAAGGGCAATAGCCTACTTGTTGGGAGCGACAGAAAAGAAGGAAGGTTACCTGACCGGTAACGGCTATTCCGTTACCTGGGCACTAGGACATTTGATAGGTCTGGGTATGCCGGAAGATTACGGCATTGCCGGATTTCAGAAAGCCGCCCTGCCTATATTGCCTGATCCTTTCTTACTCACCGTGCGTAAAGTGAAAAAAGATAGCGGATATATAGTTGATACCGGTGCATTAAAGCAGCTTAAGGTTATAGGGCATCTATTTGATATCAGTGAAAGCATTATTGTTGCTACCGATGCCGGAAGGGAGGGCGAATTGATATTTCGTTACATCTACGAATACCTGAAATGCGGCAAACCCTTCGAACGCCTATGGATCAGCTCGCTAACTGAGCACTCTATCAGGGATGGTTTCAACAACATGAAACCGGGCAGTGTTTATGAAGGGTTGTATCTGGCTGCTCAGGCCAGGAGCCGTGCGGACTGGTTGGTGGGCATCAATGCTTCTCAGGCGTTGAGCATCGTTGCTTCAGATGGTATTTACTCGCTTGGAAGAGTGCAGACACCAACCCTGGCTTTGATATGCGAGCGCTATATGGATCATAAAGAATTTACCATAAAGAAGTATTGGCAGATCCAGTTTTTGCATAACAAAGAATTTATAGACTTTAATAGTCTTTCTGTTATCAAATGGGAAGATAAAAAGCAGGCAGAAGACACCATGAGGTCCATTCAAAGAAATGGAAATGTGGCTATTGTTGTTTCGGTGGAATCTAAGGAAGTTACAGAAAGACCACCCTTGTTATTCGATCTTACAGGTTTGCAAAAAGAATGCAACAGGAAACTGAATTTTTCCGCCGGGGAAACGCTAAATATTGCTCAGAGCCTTTATGAGCAGCAATTTATCACCTACCCTCGGACAGGGAGTAAGTATATACCCGAAGATGTGTGGCCTGAAATCCCGAATCTTATCAGGGCATTGGAAGGAAGGAATTCCTGCAAACTGGCTGTATCAAAAATAAAATGGGGACGGTTCAATAAGCATATCGTAAACGACCTGCGTGTTACTGATCACCATGGGTTGTTGGTAACCGACAAAATACCTTCAGCATTATCCGTAAAGGAAAATGCTGTCTACGATATGATTGCCTTACGCTTGCTCGAAGCCCTTTCCCAAGCCTGTGTCAAGGTGGTAACTCATGTCGGGTTACGAGCATTCAATTATGATTTTGTCACAAGTGGTTGCAAGGTTATCGAAGCTGGCTGGCGATCAATCAAGGGAAGTTTTACGGATGATGATAGTGAGGCTCTTCAGGAACTACCTGAATTAATAAAAGGAGACGAGCTCAAAATAAAAACAATCTCGGTATTGGAAAAGAAGACTAAACCGCCTGCTCTTTACACCGAAGCAGGGCTTTTGTCAGCGATGGAAAGTGCCGGGAAGGAGATAGCGAATGAAGCAGAACGGAAAGTCCTCCAAAACATCGGTATTGGTACTCCTGCAACAAGGGCTTCGATCATTGAAACTTTGTTTAAACGCAATTATGTAGAAAGGGTCAGGAAATCGCTGATACCAACTGACAAAGGATTGCGGGTATATGGACTGGTTAAAGATATGAAGATTGCTGATGTGGCGATGACAGCAGAGTGGGAACTACTCTTTCGGAAAATTGAAAACAGCGAAAGCGATGCCGGGATTTTTCAAAAGGAAATGGAAAAGTATGCTTCCTCTATTACCGGTGAATTGTTAGGGGCTTCTGTTACTTCTAACAGCCATCCTACATTGATCTGTCCTAAATGCAAAAAGCAACAGCTGATTATACGCGATAAGATTGTCAAATGTCCGAATGAGGTTTGTAATTGGGTACAGTTTCGCAATGTATGTGGCGTATACATCAGTATAGCCCATATTGAAAGTCTTGTCAGTAAAGGAAAAACGTCACTGATCAAAGGAATGAAAAGTAAAGCCGGAAAGGAATTTGATGCTTATATCATATTAAAAGAAAATGGAGAAAGCTCCTTTGAGTTCGGGAAACGGAAAAACAAATAGTTTAGGTAAAATTAATTTAACGGCAATAATCGCCGTTATTTTTATTTGCGGCAAATAAAATATTTATATAATTTCGCTTCAACGGCGATAAACGCCGTCAAAAGTAGAATTGGTAAATATGGCTCTTAATACTGAAAGACGAAAATTATTGGAACAATTGATGCCGGAAGGTATGATAGTTACCCGCAACTGGCTCATAGAACAGGCTGCTTTGGACAAACACGCAATAGACAATCTTGTGAAAAGTGAGCAACTGAAATCCCTTTGGAAAGGGCTTTATACACGTGGAAAGGTTCAGCTCTCTTGGCAAAGTATGGTTTATACTCTGCAATCCGTTATGAAAACAGATTATTTGGTAGGAGGATTGACCTCATTGGAACTTAAAGGATTTTCGCACTATATACCCAGTTCTAAAAAAGAAACAATTCATCTGTACGGTAATGATAAATTGCCTTTGTGGGTGAATGAGTTGTCGGAAAACATAACTTTTGTACGCCATACAAAGAATGAGCTTTTTTCTGGTATGGAAAAGGATATATCCGATAAGTACACTTCCACTGTTTTTGGGAAAGAAGATATGGACTACCTGAAAATATCCTGTCCTGAAAGAGCCTGCCTCGAAATGTTGAACGAAGTGCCCGATAAAATATCATTGGAACACGCCGACCAGCTTATACAGGGAATGACCACCTTATCTCCCCGAACAGTACAGAAGTTATTGGAAGCCTGTACGAACGTGAAAGTAAAACGACTTTTCCTTTGGTTCAGTTCGCGGCACAACTATACCTGGTTTTCAAAGTTGAATAGTGACAATATAGACCTCGGTTCAGGGAATAGGGTAATCGTCAAAGGTGGCGAACTTGATAAAACATATAAAATAACAGTACCTAAAAATTTTCCAACCTAACAGATGAGAAAAGACAGCATTTATTACAGACAAGTTCAATTATTGGTACGTGTCCTCCCGCTTTTGGACAGTGAAAAATGCTTTGCACTGAAAGGGGGAACTGCTATAAACCTATTCTATCGGGAATTACCAAGATTGTCGGTTGATATTGACCTACTGTACTTGCCCTCCGAAGCCCGTGAGGAAGCATTGGTCAATATCCGTGAAGCCTTATCCTGATTGAGCGAACTGATTATGAAGACCATTCCGAAAATTCATATTCAGAATACCCACGAACAGAGCAATGCACTCCGTTTAATTCTGCAATCAGACGATGTGCGTATCAAAGTGGAATTATCGCCTGTTATACGTGGAACCGTGTTCCCCATATTCCGTATGGAGGTTTGCGAAACCGTAGAGCGTGAATTTGGATATGCTGAAATACAGGTGGCATCATTGCCCGATTTGTATGCAGGAAAGATTGCTGCCGCATTGGACAGGCAACACCCGCGTGATTTGTTTGACGTAAAGTTTCTGCTCGAAAATGAGGGTTTTACGGAAGACCTGCGAAAAACATTCCTTGTGTTCTTGATCAGTCATCAGCGACCAATGGCAGAACTGCTTGCTCCTCACAGAAAAGATATACGTGAGGTATATGAAGCGGAGTTTGCACAAATGGCAGAAGTTGATGTTCCTGTGGAAGAACTGGAACAGACAAGGGAGGAACTAATAGCACTTATCCACAAAGAAATGACTGTAGATGAGCGGGCGTTTTTACTGTCATTTAAAGAACGAAAACCTCAATGGGAGCTCTTGGGTTTGCCCAATATGGAAGAAATAGCTCATCTGCCATCGGTTCAATGGAAAATGCTCAACCTTTCAAAAATGGAAGAAAAAAAACATAAAGGTGCAGTTGAGAAACTTAAAGAGGTGCTTCTCATTAACAAATCTTGAAGAAAATACTTCAGCTATAGACAAACTTAACCCTTTGGAAGTCCCAAAAGGTTTCTAATCTATTAAGTTCCTTTTCAGTCAAATCCTCCTTCTTAAAGCCAAACTTTGCCACATTTTTAAATGCTGTTGTCTACTGCTATAATTTTAGGCTAAAAGTGGATCTTTGAATTTTCAGAGCTTGCTTGTCGTCCATTTAGTTAATCCCTCTGAAAGCCTAAACCTAAAGGCTCTTATCTATTTGTCAAAAAAATAGGTTAGCATTATTACTTGAAAATAGATTCTGTTCTATGTAAAAATTGATTGACAGCCTCCCTGATATCAATTCCAGACCTTTCCGCTAATACAATCAGCCACCAAATATTTTCACCAAGTTTATGTTCCAATTCAGCTTCAGAACCGGATTTGGGCCAGCGTTTCTGCTGCGACATAATGTTTCGGCCTACTAAACCAGCGTCGGTTAAATAAGCCAGTGCATCTTCTTCCACAGTCCATTCACTTCCATGGTGCAACAGCTCCAGTTCGTGGTATTGTTTTCTGATTTCCATAGACCGACGAATGATTTTGTCAAAATTATCTATACTCATAATCGTATTGTTTTATTGATGAATTAAATCTGCCTTTACAAAGGCTATTTTACTTTCCTTAAATTCAAAATCAAACGTACCTCTAATTTTACCTTCCGGAAAATCTCCTGTGAAATGCACTTCCAGATGAGCATTTGCTTCATCAATTACTTTAAGCTTTACCTGTTCGGTATGGGTATTGTAACCGATAAAGTAGCTGTCAAAATATTGCTGAATTCCTTTGTGCCCTTTAAACTTTCTGCCTACCGACGGATCATCTAAAACAGCTTCCGGCTGGTAAAAGCTAAGGTATCTCCTAGTATCGAATGCATTACTCGCGGCAATCCACTTTTCAATGAAGCTTTGTATATCCATTTTGTTCCTTTTGATGAGTTGAGCTGGTCTAAATTTGTTATTGCAAAGATGCCTTAAGTTTTGGGCAGAGGATAAGCCAGAATGGTGATTTGTGTTGCCATTTTGACGAACATTTATCTATCATTCAAACGGCTAATTTCCCTTTTCTCGATAGTTTTAGGGTCAATGGTATTTGATGCTGCGTGATGGGAAAGGTCCCCTGCCAGTGTGATGACAAGTTCCCTAACTGAAAATGCCCATTGTCCATCCACGCGCCTAAAGGTATCATGGTAACAGCCCACAGCAATTGGCTGTAAGGACAGTCCTCTTTCGGCATCAGCTTGTAAAATGGTAAGGTAGGATACCGCCGTAGCCTCATCTGTATCTTCCTGAATATCCAAAACTGTGTTTGTTGTCAGGTGCGCCGTTCGAAGACTTCCATCTGCATAGACCTGCAAATTTTTGCTCAATTGGCTAACTACCTCTTCTTTCCCTTCCATAACATTACCTGGGGATATAATTTTTCCGTTGGCAAATAAATCTCCCACTTTATCAAAACTGGCCTGATCTATGTAATGGGTGTACCGGGCAATTAAGTTATGGATCTGCTGTTCGTTGCTCATTTTTAAAATCTGATTTTATTGTTGGTCGTTATTTTCTAGTAAATAGGTATCGGGAATATCGTTAATGATATCCGCTCCATAAGCTGAACCTGGTGATTGGTACCCAACTTTAAAGTCGCCATTTAAGATGCGATGTGCCACTGCTACTACCGACAGCGGTGTAAGGCTATATCCCGAAGGCGCATCTACATATGCTTTTACTATTTTCCCGTCTTTGCCGGTAAGCTCTGCCGAAATTCCATTTCTTCCCGCTGCCCGTTCTTCTCCGGTCGGTCCATCTGGCAGGTTTTCAGCTGTTAAATCCGGAAGCTCGTTGGCAGGCAGTTTCAAAGAAAAAAACTCTTCGATATTTGGAATGCCCGTGGATTTGTAGCTCAGGATGATCCCTCCCAGAGGGGTTGGCATACATTCCACTTCCTCTTTACCAAACGAAAACATTTTCGACTGAGGGGCAGGATGAGCAATAATTTCACCGTCTCTACGGATTAATACACCTAAGTCAGCGATGTGCTTACTGCTTAAAACGGACCCTCTGGAAAAACCACCGTAATGACGGAAACCCACTTTCAAATATTCGGGTTCTGCCACTAATTTCGAAAGGTGAACCACCAAGGCGTCATAGCTTACAAAAAGTCCCGCACCGGATATCAACTGTATTCCAGCCTCCTGAGCTTCCTTGTCCAGCGATTGCGCCAATCGGTAGGTATCCAGTTCCGCACTGATATCCAGATAGTGAACACCAACTTTCAGGCAAGCTTTCATTGCCTGCTTGGCAGTGAACTTAAACGGGCCGGCTGCATTGATTAAAGCCTGTTTACCGTCTAATGCTTTTTTCCAGGCATACTCGGCATCTACATCAAAAACGTGGTAACCAACCGCTAATTCTTCTGCCAATTTTCGGGTTTTATCTGGTTCTCGTCCTGCAATCTCAAAACCAATATTTAACTCCTTCGCCCTGGCTGCGATGATTTTTCCCGTATATCCGGTTGCCCCATAAATCAGGAGCTTGTTCTTGTTGTTGTTCATGTTATGATATTATTTGGGGTGACGCATTATAATGATGGATTTGACCCTCCGTCAATAATATAATTTACACCGGTGATATAGGATGCTTTTGGAGATACCAAAAAGCCAACCAGTTCTGCTATTTCCTCTGGCAGGGCCATCCTTCCCAATGGTATTCCGCCTAGGCTATCCATTAAGTTTTGTGTTACCTCTTCTATGTTCAGCCCCGATGTATCGGCCAGTGATTGCAGGTAGGCATCCATTGTATCTGTTTTTACCATTCCCGGAGAGACAGTAGCCACCCTGATTCCTTGTGGGCTAAATTCTTTCGATAAACTTTTGCTGTAATTATTCAGGGCCGCTTTGGCTACGGCATAACCGCCCAATGATTGATATACGGGAAGCGTGCCTGTGATTGAAGAAATATGGATGATGACACCGCTTTTCTTTTCAACCATCTGCGGCAAAATCGCCCTGTCTATACGTACGGCAGATTGTAGGTTTAACTGTAGGTCACGCTCCCAATGTTCATCGGTAAGGGCAGCAAGCCCACCCGAAGGACTTGTGGAGCCACCCATATTATTGACAAGAATATCAATAGTTCCGAATTTTTCATTCACCTCGCTCACTACCTTACCGGTTTCAGCGGCAATAGTCAGATCTGCGGCAATAAAATGATGTTTTGTTAGCGTTTCGGTAGGTCGGCTTCTCGCCGTTACGACTACTATTGCCCCAGCTTCCGACAACCTTTCGGCGATTGCCCTGCCTATGCCTTTTGTTCCTCCGGTTACTAAGGCTATTTTGTCTATGAGTTCCTTATCCATTCTATATTTTTTAAATCGAATTATTTGTCGAAGCCAATGTTGCCGACCTTATTTTTTCAATTGTTAAACTTCCCGGTAATCAAATAGCTGGATATGTACCACCATCAACAAGCATATTGGCTCCCGTGATGTAACTGGCACCATCTGAAACTAAAAAAGCCACCATATTTGCAATTTCTTCAGGCTCGGCCAAACGGTTCATTGGCACGCCACCCATGCTATCCATAAGTTGTTGTGAAGCTTCTGCTACGGATTTATTAATGGTTTGTGCATAGTTTTCCAGAAAAGTTTCCATAGCCGTTGTTTTAACCATGCCAGGGGAGACTGTATTTACCCGGACACCATTTTTCGCAACTTCATTAGCAAGTGTTTTACTGTAAGCGTTTAAAGCCGATTTCATTACGCCATATGAGAAATTGGAATGGTACAAGGGTATCTTGCCGTTCAGTGAGGAAATATGGATGACCACTCCCGAGTTCCTTTCAATCATCTTTGGAACCAAAGCCTTATCAAGTCTGATCGAAGTCAAAAGATTGAGTTCGATATCTCTGTTCCAATCGTCGTCGCTGAGCATTTGGAAACCTCCTGCCGGTGCGGAGGTACCGCCCACATTATTGATCAGAATATCTGGGGTTCCGTATTTTTCAATTATTTTTTCTGTCAGTTCAGTTATAGCATTAATATCGGTAAGATCGGCCGCTATAAAATGATGTCCGTTTTGTTCTTCAGATGGCTTTCGTGCCGTTACCACAACTGTTGCCCCATTGGATGCCAACTTATCAGCTATGGCTTTTCCAATCCCTTTTGTTCCGCCTGTTACCAAAGCAATCTTGCCCGATAATTCATTATTTGATTTTTCCATTGTTGATTGTTATACTGAAACGTTTGTTTTAGATTTATATAAAAAAATTTAGTGCTGTTTTATTACCGGGTCACGCAAGATGGTTTGCAGGTGCTCTTGACTTTGTCCCAGTTCAAAGTGGGTCAAGTGGATCTCGTGGTGCATTCCGGATTTTTTGAATCCATGCTCTGTTGCAAATTTTTGCAGTATAGGAAGTGTTCGCAGTTCTTCGGCAAAAGGTCCCTTGTGCAAAAGCTGTACACAGGTTCCTGCTGTGTAGTTAAAGTGCTCGAAGTCTTTTGCGAAAGGAAGATTGCTTGTTTGCCCAATCTTCTGAATGGCTTCAGCTTTTACAAAGACTGGAATGCGAATTGCAATGCGATACTTCAGTAAATCAAGATCTACAGTGGTATAGAAATTACCGATATCAACATATCCCACTTCTTGCTCATCAAACCAGTAGAATATTTCTACCACGTTGCTCGAAAATGGCAAATCTATTACAGCATAATGCTGCTCTAATGCTGCAACAAATTCCTTGATAGCAGCTTTCTTTTTATAGAAAAGAGCAGTTCCGGGACTTCCTTCCCCAAGGATAGACACATAGTTTGCTTCGCCAATTGTCACCACTTCCGGCTTTTCATTTGACGAGAAATATTCTTTGTACTCGTTTAGTATATTCATAATTTTAAAACGTTTGTTTCAAATTTAGGCAAAAAAATTATTGATTGATTTGTTTGATAAGGAATGCTGCCATGTTCTTAATTCGGTTCTTGTCTTTATGGATGATGAAAAATTCGTGCCACCCGCTAAAATGATTGATGATATAGTCTGTTAGCATAGCTGCATCATGGCTTACTGTTATTTCTCCTTTTTGGATCGCTTTTTTCACCAAATCGTTCAATAGATTATAGGTAAAATCATTATCGGCCTTAATGATTTTTTTGACTTGTTCATCGGTAGCTGCTACCTCAAAAGTAGTTTTAATGGCCAGACAACTGTTGGGTTCGTTCGTAATCACATAAACCGACGATTGGATGAATTTTTCAATTGCCTTTATGGGAGATTTGATAGGCTCCAGTTGCTTTAAGGCTTCCTTCATTCTGGTTTCGGTATAATGCTTTATACTACGGATAAAAAGTTCGTGCTTGTCGCCGATAGTATTGTAAAGACTGCTGCTATTGATGCCCATAGCCTCGGTCAGATCCCGCATTGTGGTACCATTATAGCCTTTCCTCCAAAAGACATCCATTGCCTTGGAAACCGCTAACTGCTCGTCAAATTCTACATTCCTAGCCATAATTCAGGTGCAAAGATAAAGAAATATCTGAAACAACCATTTCAGAATTAGAATTAGCCTTATAAACTAACTCAATAAACTTTTTTTATAGTCGGATGGGGAATAAGAAGTTTTGCTTTTAAAAAGCTTATTGAACGACTGCGGATGTTCAAATCCCAGTAGATAGGCGATTTCAGCGATGGTCAGTTCATTCTTCGCCAGATATTCCTTGGCCTTCGCTATCACTTTCTCGTGGATGTATTGTTGCGTATTCAATCCTACTAGGTTACGTAGCAAATCGCTCAGGTAGCGTGGCGTAACATGGAGATGTTCTGCTAGTGAATTTACGGTGGGCAACCCCTTAGTCAGTAGTTTATCATCCATAAAGTAGTTTTCCAACAGTGCTTCCAATTTAGAAAGAATATCATCATTTACAGCTTTTCGAGTCAGGAACTGCCGATCGTAAAAGCGATTGGCATAATTGAGCAACAGTTCAATTTGTGAAATGATGACATCCTGACTGAATTTATCAATTCGTTCGTTGAGTTCATCTTGAATAAATCGGTAAATACTCACGATGGTTGCTTTTTCCTTTTCGGAAAGATAAAGCGCCTCGGCTGCAGAGTAGCCAAAAAAACCATATAGTTTGATCTGAGTATTTAATGAATAAGGTCGAATGAAATCTGGATGGATATGGAGCGTCATCCCACTATAATCGGCTTCCTCGTCCTGCATTTTCAGTAACTGTCCTGGCGCTATGAATGACATACCGCCCGCTTCAAAATCATAATATCCCTGACCGTACTTCAGTTTCCCTGAAAAGCTGGACTTAAAAGAAATCTTGTAAAAATCCAGTATAATTCCTTGTTCAAAATCCTTTGGGTCAAACTCAGCATCGCCATAATTCATTATACTAATCAGCGGATGTGAAGGGGCTGCTTGCCCCATTGCCCGATGCAATTGGGATATTGTACTAAAGATGATGGGTTGTTTTTTCATAGTTCAAATTTAATCAAATTGGAAGCGAAGTTGTTTCTGCCAGATGGGTATTAAATCCGACAGAAACAACGAAACTAAAATATAAACTGGGAACGTATTTTTTTAAATTGTCCTTCGGGTGTCAATTCCGAGCGTTCCTTGTATAAAGCGATAGCATCTTTGCCTGCTATATACCTAAGCTGTTCTTTGTCATCAGTGGCGGCATCATAAATAATCTGGGCCACGTCATCTGCTTTTGTATAATTGGCAATCTGCTCCTCGCTGTATCCTTCGCCTACTTTTGCTATAAGCTGGGAATATGCATCGTGCATTCCACCCTGTAATGACCTTCCGGCAAAATCGGTCTGCATTCCGCCCGGAGCCACCACTTTAACTTTGATACCAAATTGTGCCAGTTCATAAGCCAGCCCCTCTGAAAAACCATCTACAGCAAATTTCGTCGCATTATAAATCGAACAGGTGGGATAGCCCAATAACCCAAATGTGCTGGTAATATTGATAAAGCTTCCACTTTTTCTTTCTCTAAAATAAGGAACAAAAGCTCTGGTCACATTAATTGCACCCAGGAGATTAGTCTGCACCTGCGATAGAATTTGCTCATCTGTCAAAGCCTCCAACGGACCTATAAGACCGTAACCGGCATTGTTTAAAACGACATCAACAGAGTGGGATTGTAAAATAGTCGAAACTGTCTTTTGAATTGCTGAACCATCAGTAACATCCAATTTAATTAAGGTTACATTGGAAAGGCCGTTTAGTTCGTGTTCCTGTTCAGGGTTTCGCATCGTTGCAATAACGTTCCAGCCTCTTGATTGAAATAATTTAGCTGTGGCCTTACCCAGTCCTGAAGAGGTTCCCGTAATGAAAATTGTGTTTTGCATAATTTGTTTGTTTTAATTTGACTATGCAAAGATGGGCATTGCGTAACGGCTGAAATGAACCTAAGCTGTAATAATATTAGCCAAAATGACGTTTGTCTGTTGTGTCACCTTTTTTGTTGATTTAATTTTTGATAAAATAATCGACAATATAATAAAGAAGCGTCCGGCTTTAGAAAATATCATTCAAACCCGAATGAAATAAGACTATGCTGTAGCAAATATTACGAAAAAAGTGTCAAGACCTAAAGTTCCTGACGCTGTAACCGGACCTATTTCAAATCAGCCCTTCATCTCCAAAGGAACAGTAGCTGTTGCAGGTAACAATTATATGATCCAGTAAGCGGATGTCTAGTAGCTTAGCACCCTCACTGATTTTTTGTGTCAATAGCTTGTCTGCTTCACTTGGATTTGTATTGCCTGAGGGGTGATTGTGCGCAATGATGATGGTACATGCCGAAGCTTTTAAAGCAGCTGTAAATACCAACTTTGGATCTACCAATGTGCCGCAAGTAGAGCCTAGTGACATTTCGTAAATACCCAATACTTTGCTGTTGCGATTGAGCAGTAAAACTTTGAACGATTCCTGTAGTTCAATGGTATCCTTATCCCAGCTGGAGAGCAATACCTCAAAGGCAGTTCTGGAACTTGTAATCTGTGGTCTGCTTTGCAGGTCGCTCACATTCTTATATACCAATCCAATTTCTGCTACCTGATAGTCATTTGAATAACCTTGATTGCTTTCCATAATTTAAAGTTTTAAGCTTTTTAAAAATTAATTATGGTGCATTTTCAGGATGGGTACGACCGAGACAAAAAGGAAACGGAATAAAGGAGGGCCCGGTGCTGGAGGCATTGGTGTTTATGCCGTAGTCTTTTTTTCGAACGGAGTAGCGGTCCTATCTTTGTGGCAGAATTGATAGTTGAATGATTTGTGCTGCGGAATTCAGGCAGGGAAATTATGATAGCGCTGTGGATGTTTGCCTACTATAAGTATTGATGCAGTTTAAGGATAACTACCCATTCGTATTCTGTACGAGGTGCTGCAGGCCTGGATCGTTTGCTATCCTATTGGTCTCCTTTTCAATGATGCTCACAATATCTTTTTTAATTTTTCGATAGTGGGCATCGATCTCCTGTTTCATATTATCGGTGCCCTGTTCATCAACAAAAGACAATATTTGCGGTATCCTTTTGTAAGCTTTGGTTTCGGCAGTAACTGCGTCATTGTCCACGACAATTTCAGCATGGAATATTTTCTGATCAATACGCTCATCAAAGTTGTCGGATACTGCACCTACAAACATACCTTGTGTGAGTGTAGCTATTTTGGATGCCGGAATTAAGCTGTCCAATTGAGTAGAAATGGAAGTGGATTTATCATTGCGGTTGATGGTCAAGCTCTGCCTTTTCTGCAACACTTTTCCGAATCGTTCGGACAAGCTTTTGGCTGTTTCTCCTACTACCTGTCCACTGAATATATTACCCACAGTATTCTGTATGACCTTACTCTCTTTATCCCCGTAATCCCGCGTCAGTTGTGAGTAATCCTGAAAGCCAAGGCAGACAGCGACCTTATTGCTACGTGCAGTAGCTATCAGGTTATCCAATCCCCTGAAGTAAATGGTAGGTAGCTCATCTATAATCACTGAACTCTTTAACTGACCTTTTTTGTTGATGAGTTTTACGATACGGGAATTGTACAGACCTAAAGCAGCTGAGTATATATTCTGACGGTCCGGATTGTTACCCACACAGAGTATCTTCGGTTCGTTGGGATTGTTGATGTCCAGGGAAAAATCATCACCGGTCATGACCCAATAAAGGCTTGGTGAAATCATGCGGGACAATGGTATTTTTGCGGAGGCTATCTGTCCTTGCAACTGGTCCTGGGCGCCGCCCTGCCAGGCATCCATGAAGGGTGATAGATAGTTTTCAAGTTCAGGATACGAAGTAAGTATGGTGAATACATCAGCATACTTTTTATTGAGTAATTCAATAGCATGTGGAAATGTACAGTATTTACCCTTGTCATAGATTTTAAGGAACCAGATGATAGCGGCTAAAAGTATGATCGGACTTTCGACAAAGAAATCACCCTGCTTCTGTATCCAGCTTCTATTCAGGTTGAGCATGATGGTATAGGCAGCTTCGTAGGCGTCTGATATGTCCGTCATAAAATCAGGATTCAAGGGGTTACAACGGTGGCTTTTCCTAGGGTCGTCAAAGTTGATTACATAGAATTTAGGTGCTACTTTGTATTTGTTCTTATGCTTGAGCAAATGGTTATAAGCAATGGTAGAGAGATCATCGAATTTGAAATCGTAGATATACATGGCAAAGCCTTTTTCAATTTGCTGCCTGATATAGTTGTTGACAATAGCATAAGATTTGCCGGACCCAGGTGTGCCCAAAACTATAGTTGCCCTGAAAGGATTGACAATATTTATCCAACCTTTATGCCATTTGTTTTTATAATAGAACTTAGTGGGTAGATTGACAGAATATTCATTTTCCATCAGTTTGGTTTCCTGCTGAAAACTTTCGTTCTCGGTATTGAATACATCGTCCATCAGGTTATGCCTAAGGAGGCGGCTTATCCAAACGCCTGCCACCATCAAGGCAATATAACCGAGACTGGTTGTAAGTATGTAGAGGTATAAGCCTGTAGATGCCGGCAGTTTGAGTAAAGGATAGTTCAAGAAAAATAAGACGAAGCCAATGCTCAATGCGGCATAAATTTTAACCCAGGTAATCTTTTCATGTTTCACCCCCTTGGTTCCCAGACAGCTTAACGCCAATAATACAATGGCAAAGATTTTAGAGTAGAGTAGATTGGAGAACAACTTTGCAGTCCTATCAAAATTGGACAATATTTTATTGATTACGTAGAATGTCCAGCCCCGTTCTGCAAATGAGCTAAAGCAAAACCAATATATGTGCATCAACACCATAATTATGCTGACCGCTCGCATAAAAGCCATAATCTTGGCCAGTCCTCTTACATCGTCTTCTCCCTGCATTGAAAGGTATTTGATCAGGAACGCAATCTAAGCTTTAGCGACAGCAACCCTTGTTCATGTGTAAGTAATGGCGCTATTAGTCTGGTTTTGACTTCCAGTATTGGAAGCTGTTCTAGTCTAAATATTCTTTGCCTGTTCGCAGATCCAGCCAGCCTCCTCTCTCTCCAATCATTTCAAACCGTAAAAAGTCACCCACTGGCTTATTGGTTAGGGTCTGGTATTTTGGAGTTTTATGGAATGGATATACGCCCTTTAAACCATTCTTAAATATGAATAGTTGTTTAGGCACAAAATAATTAACAGGGACAATACTGTCCATGGAAATAGGTATTAATTCCGTTGGAATAATAGGTGTACCTGTAAAAATCGTGTCCCCATACGTTTTTTTTATGTTGGTTTCTTTTACCATTTCCATATTGACTTTTATGTTTGAAAAATCAATGGAAAAGTATCCAGTATATCCATCCTTCTTAATAAAAAAAAACTGCTGATCCTCAATTTTGGAGGCCATATAGACATTTTCAAAACTAATTGTTTCAGGTAATTCTATTTTAAACTTTGCTTTGTGATTATAAGTTCTATTATCATCGTCTTTAAACTCTTTAAAAACATAGTATTCCTTATTAATAGCACGAACATAAAAATTTTCAGATACCCTATGGCGGGAAGCATGTTGTGGTTGATGATAAAAATCATCGTTCATATATTGTTTACGAGGATTAATTTTTCCATTATAATCGATAGTGACAACCTTATTATCAATTAGTATGTGCATCACCCTACCATTTTGCATATCGAAATTATAAGCTATAACATTTTTTGCTATAGGCTTTAAAAAAAGATTGAATATCTGTGTATAAATTCCTTTTTTAGCTGCAATGAAGTAACCGCCCATTTCAATTTTATCGTATTGTTCCGGTAACAATCTCGCCTCATAGTTTCCGACTAAAATCATTTTTTCATCGTCGGTAAAATCCATATAATAATAGTCTCCACTACGGGAAAGTCTAGAAAAAATGTACTTCATCCTTTCATCCAATTGCCAGTCCTTTTTTATTTTATTTTTTTCAACAGTCAGTTCATGAAAATTTTGATTGTCTACATAGATTTTGTCCTTGTTTTTTATTGGAATAATATAACCACGATTTGTTGAAGGATGCATCAAAACAATATGTTTGTTTGCTCTTAATTTGATTATGCAATAACTACTAAATGTGTATTCATAGTCAGTTTTAGTTTCGGCTGAACTATTCCATAGTTCTTCATTAGTCACCAGCATCAGATATGGATTAAACATTTGCAGGTGAGTGTAAATAGTATCAGTATCATCAATCCTTTTGGTCCTGAACTGAAATTTCTCCAGATAGTTCAATAATTCCTTTGAAGTATAGGTTCTGATATCTTTTACCTGTATAAGCTGGTCAACAGAGTTGGACAAACTTGAAGTTTTTATCCACTGATTTTCCAGTTCCGTAGTTATTGTTCCCCTTGTTGGCATTTCCTCATCTACAATGATTTTTCTGCACTCATCTTTTTTTTGCTCGTAATAAGATAAGGCTCCATTAGCTTCAATTTTGATAAAATCTACATCATTGATTTCCTTCAATACTTGTGCTGTAAGTTTGTTTAAGTTGCAGCCCATAAGTATAAGTACAATAATGAAAGCCCATTTTTGTTTCATTGATGAACAATGTTTCGATAGGTGGTTTGTTTTAGTCATCTTTTATTTTATGGTTCTGGATAGGTCCGAATTATTAAATGCAATTTCACGTGGGTCAATCAACTTCGTGGGAGCATAGCCAAACTGCTTTTTGAAAGCATAGGAGAAATGCGACAGGTTTTCAAAACCTGTTTCGTAGCAGACATCAACAGGGCGTTGGTGCTTTTCTGTCAATTGATAATGTGCCCGCTCCAGCCGTTTCTGTGTCAGCCATCGTTGTGGAGTGGTATTAAAAGCTTTACTGAAGTCCCGCTTAAAAGTAGTCAGGCTTCGACCGGTCAGGTATCCGAATTTTGCCAAAGGCATATTGAACATGAAATTCTTTTCCATAAAGGCCGCCAGGTCTATTTTATGTGGTTCCTCAAAATTGGCCAGTAGCTTGTCTATTTCTTTGTCAATGATCCGCAGGATACTGATAGCTTCGGTAATTTTTAATGATGCAATATCTTCGGGAAAGTCCTTCTGCATTTCAAAATAGGGTATCAACGATGTCATGAAACTTTGCAACAAAGGATGCTGTTGGAAACGGACGATTCTGCTCGCAAATCTATTTGATGATTTTTCTTTGTCTTTATAGAAATTCCTTAGCCTATCGACTGATAGGTGCATGGCTACTGCTTTATGAGGCAGTCCGTCCTTAGGCTTATTGATAATAGTGGCCAATTGGTGACGGGGTATAAGGAAGGTATTGCCCGCTTCCAAAACGAGCGTTTCGTCGGCCTGTATTATTTTTGTTTCACCTGAGATTAACCACACGAGCAAATGATCATCAAAAGCCGCTTCCGTTTTGAACAGTTTCCCATCGTAACAGGAAAGCTTGATCTCGGGGTGGATATAATTTACCTGATAGTCCAAATTGCTCATGTGGTATAAAGTTACAACATCAATCAATGTTAAAAGCCAGGCCTGTCCATGCTTCACTCAATGCCCACAATTTTTTTGCATTGATTTCGTCCAATGAATAGGGTTTGATACCACCGATGATAGCTGTATCTGCATGGATAGCTGCGACGTCAACATGTTCACAATACACGCCACCAATAGTATTCAACTGCGGACTTGTTGCACACCATACGCTGGTTGCGGCACCTTGGGGAATCGTTTTCAGCGAAGCGGCGACTTCAGGGAGGATGTTCCCATCTGCATCGCTATAGCCCAATTTATGAAACAAATCTGCCGGAGCTTCCCTGGATAACTCTGTTTCACCAACTGAACCCGGACATAAAGAATAGGCCCTGACGCCGTATTCTTTTGATCGGGCATCCAGTTCCATGTTAAACAAATTGAGTGCGGTTTTTGACTGGCCGTAACCAATTAATGTTTCATAATTTCTAAGCTGAAAATTAGGATCGTCAAAATTAAA
>PJTT01000425.1_pt1 | contig 34073 bp, 31 predicted proteins | sample 1512261 | NCBI WGS metagenome assembly PJTT01 (sample SAMN08177685, study PRJNA422409) | Soil metagenome, whole genome shotgun sequencing project. | isolation source: Soil (2) enriched on wood chips | place: USA: Madison | collected 2015-01-15
GCTACGACTACAAATATGAGGGGCTTTGTTTATTAAAATGATCTTTAACAAAGCAAACTCCCCTTTAAAAAACAAAAAGTAACATAAGAAAAATGTTTACCGGACAACAATGATTAGATAATTTGGAAATGAGTTTTTACAAAGACCAGGGAAACTTATGCCGTGTTAAGTGTTATCCTGTGTAAGCTGTTTGATTATTTTTTATTAAGTCAGCAGCAGTAATTCTATTGATCGTCCCTTGCGATGCTCCGTTCTGCTGCATTAATTCTATTGGGCTTTTTGCAGCATCCCGAACTTGTTTCGGGAATTGCATATCGCTAATCAACAGGCTTAATGCAAAATGCTTAATGCACAATGCCCTAAACCTGCAATTACAAAGTGACACTAACTAAATGCTGAATAGAATTACTACAGTGCCGCAGATGAATCGGGGTGCACCTTGCACTACTTGTTCCGCTTTGCGGAAATGCTGAGTAGTGTTACAGGCACTCCGATTAAAATGCGGAGTACTGCATATTGCCCAATAGAATTGATGCAGTACAAGAGTGCGACGCAAGGAACGATGATAGTAGTACTGCAGCCGGTAACAAAAAATTACACCGTTTTATTGGGAATATTTTTTTCGGCAATATACACTACTGCGCCACGAATTAATTGCCATTGGGCTAATGCGTAGGTAAGCATGATAATAAAAGATGCAGGAGGGAAGGGTTGGTAAAATTTATTAATGCCCAAAACTGAATCGGAAATAACGAATAATATGGCACCGGAAATGAAGTGCGCAGCAGCAACTTTGTAGCGTAATAAATACATGTGCAACGCAAATAACAACATGGTACTAATAACAAAACCATAGATTAAAACAGGCACTAACATACCACCTAAGTGCGGCAGTAAAAAGCCGATTAACGCTGCATAAAAAATTACCACCGCCAATAATAGCAAGGGCTTAATTTTTAATTGATGGTTAATCCAAATACGGTAAAAGAAAACAATGTAAAATATATGTGCTATTAAAAAAGCAATTAATCCTGCCATAAAAAAACTTGCCTGATTGGCTTGGAACATTAGTAAAATATCGCCTAGCCAGGAAAAAAATAATGCAGCTATGATATAACGTTTTAAAGGCGAGGCCGCAAATAAAGAGGCACTGATGAAAAATAATGCTACGCAGGGAATTAACAACGGCTTGGTAATATTGGTTACAAGCTGGTTATGCGATACAATAGCCATAAGATGTATGGCTAGTACAATAAAAAAAAGGCAAACAAAGTAAAATCTTTTCATAACAGTTGCTTGTGGGTAACAAGCCTACATGTTAGCACATGACTGGCAAGCAAAGCGAAAAATACAATAACTGTGTAAAGATACTGGCTTATACTGTTTCTGCCGTAACATCTACCCAGGCATTGTTTTCTTTTAACAGGTTTATTAACTCTTCAACGGCAACATCGCTGTTTACATTACGCTTTACCACTTCCTTGCCTTTGTATAAAGTAATTTTTCCGGGTCCACTGCCTACATAACCAAAATCGGCATCGGCCATTTCGCCGGGGCCGTTAACTATACAACCCATAATGGCAATTTTAACGCCTTTTAAATGATTGGTTACCGATCGTATTTTGGCAGTCGTTTCCTGTAAGTCAAATAAAGTACGGCCACAACTTGGGCAACTGATGTACTCGGTTTTTGAAATACGTGTACGGGTTGCTTGTAAAATACTAAAGGCTGTACTGTTTATAAATTGCTCAACCGATTGGTTGCTGCTATAATTACGACCGGATGAATTTACTGATGCACTTGCATAGGATGCGGCCGACATACCTAAACATAAACCATCACCAAAACCATCTAGTAATAATGCACCTGTTTCGGTACCATAATGAATATGGTGTTCGTCCGGTGTTGTCCAGTTACTATCAGTTATTAATATTACCGGATTTTTTACATTGCGGGTTTGCAACTCAACAAACATGCGGCGTATAGATTGCATGGCATTTTTGTTGGTGCTGCTTAAGCAAATTACAACGGTAGGGTCGTTGGCTAAGTTGTCAATATAGGTAAAGTCGTTTAATGATGTTTCGTCGTTAAAACAATCTACCATCACAAAATTTAGCAGGCTGCTTTTTTGCTCGGCAGTAACATAACCACTGTCCTGAAAAATAGGAAAGTATTTTGTTTTATCCGTTGCTTGTAACCAGGTATCGGGGTAGGTAATAACTTTTAAAGTACCGGGTAATGCAAAATTGATAATTTGGTTGCCGGTAAAAATATAATCGGCTGCCGTATCGCTAATGCTCCATTTGTCCAATGTTTCGCTGTAGGTATAACCAATGCTGCGTAAATGCTCCGGAGTAATATTGGTTTGTTTGCTAAAATCGGCAATAACAACAGGCACATGTTTAGCGCCAATATTATCAACGGCAAAAGTTTCTCTGCGTTTATACGCTAATGGATTGTAGGTTGTTTTGCCATCGGGCAAAGCAGGTACCGTACCAAAAGTGTAAGTATTGTTTTCAGGTGTTGTTTCGTAACGTTTAACTAAGTCACGGCAAACCGGTATTTCAAATTCAGGATCTTCGGTTAAGGATACACGTACGGTATCGCCAATGCCATCTTCTAACAAAGTACCAATACCTACAGCCGATTTTAAACGACCATCTTCGCCATCACCGGCTTCGGTAACACCAAGGTGTAAAGGATAACATTCGTTAAATTCTTCCTGCATGGTTTTTACCAGCAAACGATAAGCCTGTACCATTACCTGTGGGTTACTGGCTTTCATACTAAGTACAATATTGTGATAGCTTTCGTAACGGGCAATACGCAAAAACTCCATTGCACTTTCTACCATGCCCATGGGTGTATCGCCATAACGACTCATAATACGATCGCTTAACGAGCCATGATTGGTGCCAATACGCATGGCAGTGCCATACTCCTTACAAATTTTTACCAATGGCGTAAAACGTTCCTGTATTCTTTCAATTTCCTCGGCATAATCAGCGTCGGTATAATCAATTAATTCAAACTTCTTTTTGTCAACATAGTTGCCGGGGTTAACCCTCACTTTTTCAATAATGCGTGCTGCAATTTCGGCGGCATTTGGCGTAAAATGTATATCGGCAACAATGGGTGTGTTGTACCCACGTTTACGCAATTCGTTTTTTATTACCAATAAGTTTTCCGCTTCTTTTTTTGATGGTGCGGTTATCCTTATCAACTCGGCACCGGCTTCAATAGAACGGATGCTTTCTTCCACCGTTCCCATGGTATCCATGGTATCCTTAGTGGTCATGGTTTGTAAACGAATGGGATGAAAATTGCCCAACAGTAAATCGCCAACTTTTACTTCTTTAGTAGCCAGACGTTTGTATTGCGTAAGTGATGTGGTATATAGTTGCATGAGTATTGTGGATGTAGCCTGTATTAAATAATTTAACAATAGGCTGTTTTATCGGTAGCAAAGGTAATAAACCGAAATGAAAGCTGGAAGGGGAATAGACGGGAAGTCTGGAAGTCCGGAAGTCGGAAACACTGCAATTGACAATGGACAAATGACAGTTGACAACTGTAGTTCCGGAACTGCTGCTGACCGGAGTTACTACTGCTGATAGCCCCAAAACAATGGACAATGCACAATTGATAATTAGGTATAATAAATTGTCAACTGTCAATTGTAACTTGTCCATTGGTTAACTACCAATCCTTTTGCACACCGCCACTACCTTCTTTCGATTTTTGATTTTGCAGACGTTGTTGTATTTGTTTTTCTTTCTGGCGCAAAAGCTCTAGTTGTTGTTGCGCTTGTTTTTGTTGTTGTTTGGATGGCTGTTGTTGTTGTTGTTGCTGTTGTTTCTTTTTGTCTTCGTTTTTCTTTTCGGGTGGCGGTTGTTGTTTTTTTAATTCCAGCAAAGCCTTTTGCAAATTTTCACGGGCTTTTGTATCAGCAGGGTCTAAACGTAAAGCCTGTTTGTAAGCCTCAATACTTTGTGGCAATTTTTGACTGCCCGAAAAAATTACGCCTTTGTTGTAATGTACTTTGGCCAATAATTCGGGTTTAATATTAACATCGGCAACTAATTGGTTGTACAGTTGCAAGGCCTCTTCTTTTTTGTTTTGTTTATACAGGGCATTGGCCTTGTTGTATAAAGCTACCAGCGCATGTTTGTCGGTTGAAGCTACTTTATTATACAGCTCCTCCGCACCGGCATAGTTGGTGCTTTGGTATAACTGGTTACCTGCATTTATATCCTGCGCAGTATTGGTTTGTGCCAGTAAATTATTGGTAATAATCAATAATAATATGGAGACTAAAATTTTCATGCTCTTTTTTTTCTTTCCGGTATAAAAATTTCGCCAATTAGTAACAACAACATAGCACCGGCAAACCACCAAAAATAGGTTTGAAAACTCATGAGCGAAATATCGCCGGCTACTTTTTGTTCAATTTGTGCAAGCTGTGCCTGTATTTGTTTTGCCGCCTGATCGCTACTTTGTAATTGCACATAAATGCCATTAGTAATGCGGGCTATATCCGATAATTCTTTTTCGTTTAGTTTGGTAATAACCGGATTACCCATTTCGTCTTTTTTAATATCGCCGGTGGTTGCATCGGTAATATGTGCACCTTGTGCCGAGCCTATGCCTACGGTGTTTACCATCAGGCCATGGGTAGCTAAATCGGTTGCCTGGGTTAAGGCAGTAGGGTCGTGGTCCTCACCATCCGATAATAAAATAACAGCTTTATACCTGGTTTCCGATGCTTCAAAAGCTTCGTAAGAAAGTTTTAAAGCATCGCCAATTACTGTACCCTGCGCCGGAACTGCACCCGGGCTGGCCGATGCTACAAACATTTGTGCCGATGCATGGTCGTGTGTAAGCGGCATTTGTAAATAGGCTTTACCAGCAAAAAGAATAAGCCCAATACGGTCATTAGGCATCTCTTTCATTAAACGGTAAATAAGTTGTTTGGCACGTTCTAACCGCGATGGAGCCAAATCGTTTGCCAGCATACTTTTGCTTACATCCAATGCAAAAATTACATCAATCCCTTTTCGGTTAACACCGTCGGGACCACCGGGTTTTCGCAGGTTCATAACCGCTGTTACGCCAATAGCAAAAGCCAATAAGATGAGTACAAATTTTATTATATACCTGGTTTGCGAAAAGTTGTGCAACAGCGAACGAACCAATGCCGGTTCGCCCATTTTTTTGATGCTTCTTTTTTTCCAGCGTTGTAAACCGGTAAATACTACCAGTAATAACAATATGCCTAAAAAAAGCCAGACAAGTTGCGGGTATTGAAACTGAAATCCCAAATGATTAATGACTTAAATGAATGATAACGAATTGGCAAACAATATACAATTATTGCACCGAAAAAAGAAAGCGGCCAATTGGCCGCTTTCTTTTTATAAGTTGTTTTACATATTGCCTTCAAAAAAACCCAGTTGTTTTAAAATGTTGTTCAAAATTTTCATTCGGTTTTGGTACATTTTAAAGTCTTTGTCTTTCGATTCTATATTCAACACAAAAAAGTAAGGGTGTTTGTTTTCTTCTATCCAGCCAACAACCCAGCCCATGCTGCGGCCCGGCCCGGGAAAGCCCCAACCTGTTTTATAAGCCAGGCGATAATTAGCATTATTTTCAAACAACATAGCATTTTTAACTTTTTCCTGATACAGGTTAAAAAACGGCAGTTGGTTAAAGTACAGGCGCTTTACAAGGCCCAATTGCTCATCGGGTGTAACTTTCACGGTATTATCTAACCAAAAAGAGTCAACCGGCGATTTAATTCTAAACAAAGTATCTTTTTTACCGGCACCGTAATGTAGCGAGTCTAACCAGGATTGCATACGCTCCTGTCCAATACGTCGGGCCACTTCCTGATAATACGGTACAGCCGAAATGCGGAAAGCCTCATACATATTCAAATCCTTATTCCATTCATCGTTCCAGCTTTTAACACCGTTCCAGGGAATAACCATGCTGTCGCTGCTAATTACACCGGTTTGCAAGCCAATTAACGAGTTAACTATTTTAAATGTAGATGCAGGCAGGTAAGTGCTATCGCGGTAGCGTGACAGGTTGTACACCGTAAACTCGCCGGTGCCATTGTTCATAATACCAAAGCAGCCGTCTACATTGTATTCGTCAAAATATTTTTTAAGGGTATCGTCTTTTTTTACATTGTTAGGCGAGCAGGCATTAAGGGTAATAATTGCCAACGCCAGTATATACGAAAACAGCTTTTTGTTCATGTAAAAAATTTTTGCAAAGGTACTGGTATGGGAGCAAAATTTTGTTGCTAAAATTGCTTTGTCAGGAGGGTGTTTTTTATTATATCGGCTGCATTACTACTATCATCGTCCCTTGCGTCGCACCCTTGTTCACCTGTAACTTTACTCAGCATTTCCGCAAAGCGGAACAAGTAGTGCAAGGCGCACCCCAACTTGTCGGTGGTACGTCCTGTTCGCTAATCAACAGGCTTAACGCCTAATGCTGTAAACCTGCAATTACAAAATGATACTTGCACAATGCTCAATAGTATTACCGAACGATGCAGTGAGTGACACAACAGCAGTTGATTAGAATTACTAAAGCTGGTAACAAAATTATTTTTAACTATTGCCTGTACAACACTGCATGCTGGTAACCATAAATAGCATAATTATTCACACTCGGCGATTCCTCGGTGCCCAAACCCGTAGTGTTCATAGCTTTTACGCTTGTGGTATAAAACTCAACGGTAAGTTTATTATTGGTTAACTGGTAGCAATTATTAATAATGGAACTACCCACCGAAAAACTACCGCATAATTTGTTACCCACAAAAAACTGATCTAACACAATACCATTATGTTCATCTATAATCCAATGTTTTTTGGCGGCATCTTTAAGTTTTAAAGTATAGGGGCGTTGGTCGGGCTGTGGTGTTTGGTAAATAATTTTCCAACTCCAGGTGTTTATACTGTCGCCAGGTAAAATATGCAGCTCCATATTTATTTGTTGGGCAGTATCGGCACCAGCTTTAAACCAGTTCAACGTTCCTTTCCATTTTCCCTGCCAGCCTTGCGGAAATGTAGGCGATTGCGCCACGGCTAATATATGCGTAAAACAGATAGTTAACAGTAGTAGTAAATACTTAGGCATGCCATTATATTTTGGCTAAAATAATAAATCCCGGCTGGTTGGCCGGGATTGTTGTATATAAGTTTTTAATAAAAAGTTACAAATAAATGCCGTTTTTTAAACGGGTATGTTTTACACCCTGACAATCACGTTTTGTGGCAGCACAAGACGAAAACATTACAACCAAAAGACCTACCAATGTGGCGACAAGAAATACCTTCTTCATAACTAAGTTTAAAAAATGTTCTAATAAAATTGTAAAGGAAGTTCGTAGGAAGTGATGGTAAAATAATTAACGAAGAATAATGCCAAACTATTGTATAATGGATAAAATAAAGGCAGAGAATTTATATTGACTGCCAAAGTATCGTAAGTTTACGATGGTGCGACGCAGGTTAGCTAATCTCATACAACTCATCCCAGCGGGTGGTGTAGCGGTCGCTTCTGTGTTCCTGTCGCATTTTCCAGTCGCGGCTGGTACCGCTGCTGGCAAATTTTAAAACATCGTCACGCTGACTAAAGTTAATATTATCAATCATGGTCATTAACTTTCTTTCGCCGTTTTTGGTATTGGTTACAAACAGGTTGGCTTGTATAGCACTGTCAGGTACAATATGGCTAAGCATTACACCGGCCTTTTTATAAGTCTGGCCTTGCTCAAACAATTCATCTACTAATTTAACAGCGGGTTTTATTAATTCGTTAGTGGCCGATGTAGCATTAGGCAGCAATACATGTTTGGTAATGGTACCATATTGTTTAAAATTTTGTTGGTGACTTTGTTCTTTTGTTACTACAAAAATACTAATGCCTTTTGCTGCACAATACTGTCGTCTTAGTTTTTCGGCAGCTCTTGATGTATAAGTTGCAATGGCTTCTTTAATATCCGCAATAGCAGTTACCGGTATACCAAACATACGGGTAGTGGCAATCATTTTTTTGTTTACTAATTCTTCCTGTAAATCTTTAGCCGGCCAGCCGTTTAGTTCTTTTATTAAACGTACACCTACTACACCGCCTAGTTGCTTGTGTGCAAAAGCTTCGCTCATACGGCTAAGTTGGTAAGCATCATATATACCCCACACATCAGTTAGTTTTTTAGCGTATTGACGGCCCACTCCCCAAACGTCTTTCACGGGTGTTTTTTGTAAAGCGGTTCTTATTTTTTCGGGTGTTTCTAAAATAGCAACACAACTGGTTTTTATTTTATTTTTCTTGGCAATATGGTTAGCAATTTTACACAACACTTTAGTTGGCGCTACACCAATAGATACTTTAATGCCGGTCCATTGTTCAATGGTGTGCCGCATGTTTAATATATACGGTCGCAATTTATCAGCCGGTATTTCACCCAGTTCAATAAAACATTCATCCACCGAATACACTTCTACATTAGCAGTACCTACCAATTGTCGCAAGGTTTCCATTACACGCCAACTTAAATCGCCATACAGGTGATAGTTGGAGGAGAATACTTCCACCTGATGCATTTTAATAATGGGCTTTGCCATAAAATAAGGTTCGGCCATGGGTATGCCAAGTGCTTTAGCTTCATCGCTGCGTGATACAATACAACCATCGTTGTTGCTTAATACCACCACCGGTTTATTATCCAGGTGCGGCATAAACAACCGTTCACACGAGCAGTAAAAATTATTACAGTCCACAATAGCTTTCATACATCAACAGGTTAACATTAAGTAGGCGTTATTTTTTTTGGTTATCAACTTCAGTACCCTGATTGATCGTCCCTTGCGACGCTCCGTTCATCGTTCGGTTCTTTGCGCATCATCGTGTTAATGCAGGGCCATATTGTTTTGCAAAAACAGTGTAATTACAAAACTTACAAGTCATCATTCCTAATTCATCACTCATAATTCAATTCTACATTTTATGAATGACAAACGTAACCACGCCCCAAACGGTAAAGTCGGTAAATTCGCCCAGGTTAATAGATTTGTAGCGTTTGTTTTCGGGTATTAAAAAAGCCGAAGAAAAATTTTGAAGATACCTGCGCACTAACAGTTCTCCATTTAATACTGCCACTATTACTTTGCCCGGCGCAATTTTTAAAGAGCGGTCAACAATTAAAATATCGCCTTCAAATATGCCGGCATCCTGCATGGCATCACCTTTCATACGAAAGAAAAAAGTTGCGGGTTTGTTGCGTATTAATTCTTCGTTTAAATCAATACCACGTTCGGCATAATCATCGGCTGCGGCGGTAAAGCCGGTTGCATTAGCGGTTTGTATTTGTTGCTGGGTAAATTGTTTACTACCCTTATAAGCAGCGCCGTAAAAATCTTCCGTTTCCATAGTCATATATTTTGTTACATAAAGATGAATAAATTTTTTGATATACTAAAATAATTAGTATTTTTATGCTAAATAAAATAGTTAATAGTTAATGGTTAATAGTTAATGGTGGGGCATTTTGTCAATTGAAGTGTTGGATTTTAGGGTTCATCCCCTCCTGTGGAGGGGCGGTTTAAGGACTTACATATTTTCAATGCGCTGGGGTGGGTTTTATTAAATCATATGAAGCCCTAATCACGGTTCGTGTCTCACGATAAATACTTTATACAAACAAATAAAAGAAAAGAGCACATTGCTCAATAGAATTACCAGGCGTACAAGTGAGTGACACAACGAAAGCTGATAGTAGCAATACTGCTGGTAACAAAAAAATAAAAAATCATGCAATTAGAAGGCGATAGTTTATTGGGGTACAAAGTGTACGAATACCTGCTGGTATTACAGCCGCATGAAGCTTTGGAACAAACCATTATGCAGGAGAAGGAAAGTTTTGCAACGGCCTACGAGGCTGATAATGCACGTTGGGGTAAACCGCATGTTACACTGGTTAATTTTTTACAGTACGAAATGGTACAACCCCGGCTGGTGCAAAGATTGCAGGCAGTGGCTATGTCGCAAACACCTATAAAAATTGAGCTGAAAGATTATGGCAGTTTTCCGGCACATACTATTTATGTAAACATTACATCTAAAGTGCCTATACAAAACCTGGTTAAAAATATACGTACACATGCGCAGGCATTAATGAAAATTAATAACGACAATAAGCCGCATTTTATAATGGAGCCGCATATTACTATTGCCCGCCGGTTAAAACCCTGGCAATACGAAAAAGGTTGGCTGGCTTATAGCAATAAAACTTTTTCGGGCCGGTTTATAGCCACCAATATGTTACTGTTACGCAGGCCGGTGCTTACCAAAAAGTATGAAGTGGTAAAACATTTTGCGTTTGAAGATACAGCCGTAGTACATGCACAAGGGAGTTTATTTGGATAAATAATTTAAAAAAAAGTAATGATACAACGTGCCATAATTAAATGGGTAGCGGCCAATGGTGTACCGTGGTTAATGTGCCGGTAAACGGTAAGGTTTTGCGGGTTTTTATTTTTACTTTATATAAAAACATTCGCCATCTTTGCCATTTATTTTGATCTACATTTTATACAGCATTTGACATGAGAAAGCAGTTTGTTATTGTTTCTGCATTTTTACTGGTAGCCACTTTGTTGCTGGCTATGTTTCATAGTTGGTATTGGTATATACTTTTTACTATAGTAGTGGTGTTAACCTTTATGGGTTACGATGATATGACGCAAAAGAAACACGCCATTAAACGTATTTATCCGTTATTTGGCCGCTTGCGTTATGTAATGGAAGAGCTTAGGCCTAAAGTGTACCAATACTTTGTTGAATCGGACATTGATGGCAGGCCTTTAAACCGTGTGGACAGAAGTACCGTGTACCAGCGTGCAAAAAACGAAACCGATACCATGCCTTTTGGTACACAACTGGATGTATATGCTGAGGGTTACGAATGGTTAAGCCATTCTATAGCACCAAAGGATTTTGAAAAAATGGATCATGATCCAAGGGTATTAATTGGTAATAAAGATTGTCAGCAGCCTTATTCTTGCAGCATATTAAACGTATCGGCCATGAGTTATGGATCGTTAAGTGGCAATGCTATTGAGGCTTTAAACGGTGGTGCTAAAATTGGTGGCTTTGCACATAATACAGGCGAGGGTGGTATAAGTCCGGCACACTTAAAACATGGCGGCGATATTATTTGGCAAATTGGTACCGGCTACTTTGGTTGCCGTAACAGCGAAGGCGGTTTTGATGCCAATAAATTTGTAGAAAGAGCCACACTGCCCAGTGTAAAAATGATTGAACTTAAAATATCGCAGGGCGCCAAACCGGGCCATGGCGGTATTTTACCGGCTACTAAAAACACACCGGAAATAGCCAAAATACGTGCTATAGAACCGCATATAACTGTGGCATCGCCACCGTTTCACTCGGCCTTTAAAACGCCTAAGGAAATGGTTTTGTTTTTACACCAAATGCGTACTTTAAGTGGTGGCAAACCGGTGGGTTTTAAATTATGTATTGGTATTAAAAGCGAGTTTCTGGCCATTTGTAAAGCCATGATTGAGCTGGATATTTATCCCGATTTTATAACCGTTGATGGAGCCGAAGGCGGCACCGGTGCTGCACCGCAGGAGTTTTCTAACTATGTTGGAGCACCGTTGTTAGATGCATTGGCTTTTGTACAAAACATGTTGGTGGGTTTAAACATCAGGCAGCATATAAAAGTTATTGCCAGCGGAAAAGTTATTACCGGTTTTCATTTGGTACGTGCCATGGCTTTAGGTGCCGATGGTTGCAATAGTGCCCGTGCCATGATGTTGGCGCTGGGTTGTATTCAGGCTTTATTATGCAACACCAATAAATGCCCCACGGGTGTAGCCACGCAGGATCCTACGTTAACCGTTGGTTTGGTGGTTGATGATAAAAAGCAACGTGTGGCCAATTATCAACGAGCTACCATTAAAAACTTTGTAGAGTTAATGGGTGCTGCCGGTATTGATGATATGGGTAAAATAACCCGTTCGCATATTTATCGTCGTATATCGCTAAACCAAATGCATACGTTTGAAGAAATATTTCCTTCGGTAGAAGAAGGCTCTATGTTACAAGGCAATGTACCCGAAAAATACCAGCGTGACTATCAAAATGCTTCGGCAGATAAATGGGCGTAACAATAAGTATTTTTTTTGTTAGTCAGCAGTATTGCTACTATCATCGTCTGTTGTGTCACTCACTGCATCGTTCTGTAATTCTATTCAGCATTATGCAGTAAGCAAAAGTTTTATGCGCTAATTACGCTTATCGTTAAATCAGAAATCAGCCATCGCTACTTACCCATCGTTTACTGAACTATAGTTTTTCAGCAATGCTGTTAAGCTTTACTGTTTTTAAATTTTTACTTTTTAATTTTTAAACCATGTCAGTAAACAACAACAAACCAGAAAACGGCCCTTTACAGCAGGATCATTATAAAGTAAAAGTTAGCGACAATAACGATACTTATAAAGCCGGACGAGGAGCCCAATACAATACTAAAAATCGTTTTTTAAAAGATGAACGTACCCGTGAACATATAGAGGGTATTGATGATTGGGAAGATAGTAACCTGCCTACACAATACATCGAGCAGCAGTCAAAAACCATTGTAAACAAAGTAGAAAGTAAAGATGTAGGCATGGGTTATAGTATGAACCCCTATGCCGGTTGCGAACATGGTTGTATATACTGTTATGCCCGTAATGTGCATGAATACTGGGGTTACAGTGCCGGGCTGGATTTTGAGCAAAAAATCATCATCAAAAAAAATGCGCCTGAATTATTGCGTAAGTTTTTAATGCATCCTAAATGGGATGCAACGCCTATTATGCTCAGCGGTAATACCGATTGCTATCAGCCTGCCGAACAAAAATATCGCTTAACACGTGGCTTGCTGGAAGTGTGTAACGATTTTAATCAACCGGTGGGTATACTTACAAAAAACTCCTGGATATTGCGTGATAAAGATGTGTTGCAGGAAATGGCCAAAAAACAAATTGTTTCGGCCATGGTTTCCATTACTTCCTTTAACGAAGATTTACGCAGGAGCATGGAACCCCGCACCACAACAGCTAAACAAAAATTAAAAGTAATTAACGAGTTAAGTAAGGCAGGTGTACGTATGGGTATTATGATGGGGCCTATGATACCCGGATTAAACGAACATGAAATGCAGCGTATAATGAAAGCTGCCGCCGATAATGGTGCTACGTTTACAGCCTACACTTTTATCAGGTTAAATGGGGCTATACAATTTTTGTTTCGTGATTGGTTATATAAAAATTTTCCCGATAGGGCCGATAAAGTTTGGCACTTGATTGAACAAAGCCACGATGGAAAAGTAAACGATACCCGCTGGGGTGTACGTATGCGTGGCGAAGGTGCTATTGCGCAAATAGTAGCGCAGCAATATAAAAAGTATGGTAAGTTATATGGTATGAATGCCGAAGAGTGGAGCTTAGATCAATCCAAATTTAAAAGGCCCGGCCAACAGACTTCTTTATTTTAAATAATAAAACGGGGCAATTAGTTTGCCCCGTTTTATTGTAATCTTTATTCTGTTGTAGCATTAAATTGAAGTACTACTTGTTCGTTGTTATACAATAAAAGGTTATTGCCTTTTACTTCATATTTTGTTACAGTTTCCAGTAAGCGTAAAAAACTATCTTCTGTTTTTTGTACATCTTCACAAAACATTTTTGTAGAGAAAACTTTACTTACAGAAATACTATTACCGTTAATAGTGTAACTGCCGCCAAAACTATTACAACTGCCATTTCCGCCAATGCTTTTCTTAGCATCATCTAAACGCATAAAGGCTCTACCGTTTGTAACTTTTGTTTCTTTTCCATTATCTGTAAAGCTGGCTAAGCTCCACTTTGTATTGGTCAGTTGTTCGTTTACCATATTTACTTTTTTACTTGTAGCACACGATGTTGCAAAAAACACAACAGCAAATAACATGATTAAATAATTGCGCATAGCTAAATTTTTTTAATGGATGGTAAGAAGAACTGTATTACACAAACGATTTTATAAAAACAGTAACTGTTGTGTTTACTTTAACAAATTTACCGCTGGGGCATAAAAAAAGGGCTTGCATAGAAATGCTGCCCCGTTTTAAAATCCAATATCCTATGAAAAACCAATACAAGATTAATCCTAATTTTATTAATATGCAATACCACAAATAGGGTATTTTAAAAATAATTTTTGTAAAGTTTCTTAACTTTTTTAAGAAGTACTCCAAAACCTTTAATGGGCCTGTGTTTCATCGATTTTCAATTTTTAATGTTCCAACTCGGAAAGAAGTAAAAATGTTTATAACTTTCTTTTTGGTAATCGATTACACTTAGATTTTATACAATTTTTTGCAACAAGCATTCATCTTTTTAGCATAAGAAAAGCTTACTTTTTTAATAAACTAAGCGATGGTTGGTAAGTGTACATTTTTGCAGTTTAAAAGGTCTAGTCTAAAAGTACAAACCACCCTGATTGTTTTTATACAAGTTTTACAGCAGATAGTTTTATAAAAAGTAAAAATGGTAAATTTTTATAAAAAATATTATAACGTATGTGTGTTGGCTGTTGGTTGTTTACTACTATTCCTCATTATGTATTTTATTATTTTTATTAATCCGGAAAAAATATGCAAATGAAAATATTTTAAAAAAAGTTTCACAAAAATTTGGCGGCATCAAAAAAATAGTTTCATCTTTGCATTGCAAAACAAATAATAACAGCAACATGCTACAAGTAAAATTACATATAGAAACAGCAAATCGCTTTAGTCCCATGGGTGACTATTGTTGGATAAGCGGGGCATGTATGCTACTGGATAAAGTATAACTACTAAATCATTTAAATACAGACCCCGCAAGCGATTGCGGGGTTTTTTATTGTGCTTTACGCAGCAATAATACTGTAATGATGGGTGGTGTTGTATTAAAACTTAAAATATAAAACTGTTGAAACAACAAAATCTATTTAAAAATATAACCATGGGTAAACGTTGGCAAGTTGTGTTAACGAGTGGTGTAGCATCACATGGCAGTATTGTGCCCATAGGTGATTGTAAAAATAAATTTTATCATTGGCCGGATTATGTTCATGCATAGGTAACGTATACCTATCTGAAAAAAGCCCGGTCGCAAACGACCGGGCTTTTTTTATGCTCAAACAAAAGGATAGGTAAACATGAAATTTTTATTGTTGATACTGCTGTTGCATTTAATCATCAGCAAGTTGAATGAAGTAAAGAAAAATAAAACCAATAAAAACAAAGTAGATAATGGCTATGCCACACACCCTGCCGAGTTTTTATTAAGATAAATAATTGCAGAGGAGGAATAAGTATACCCCGTGAGATGCAGCGGGGTTACTTTAAAAACTAACTACCATTAAACCCAATATGAAAACAGTAGTGAAGTGAAAACTTCGCTACACTTATAGGAGCATTCCGATTGGCCGGATACTTCACCTGGAATGAAGAGGCTGCCCCGATAAAATCGGGGTCTCCTATACCAAATGGTTTGTTGGTGTAATGGTTAACATCACAGATTGTCGATCTGTTGCTATGGGTTCAATTCCCATACAAACCGCGTACGGTTCGTTACTAAAAATTGCTTGCAAGTAATTTTTATAAAGAGTGTACAACTCGCACGGGCCGCAAACTGCCAAATAGTGTAACGGTAAACACATCAGTTTTTGACGCTGATATTCTTAGTTCGAATCTAGGTTTGGCAACCAATATGTTGGCATTAAATTAATTAATAATTAAGAATGAATAATTAATAATTGAATGGCGGTCATGTAAAGAGAGTACAAACATTATTATTAATTTTTAATTACTCATTACTAATTAAACAAACTGGTTTATAGTTCAATGGATCAGAACACTTCACTACGAATGAAGAGATACAAGTTCGAATCTTGTTAAGCCAACTGAAATAGTAAATAGAATTAATAATTAAAAATGAATAATTAATAATAGAGGTGTCTTGTTTAAATAAATGGTGGCAATACTATGTTTAGTGTATCAGGGTTGTTGGATGGAATTATTAATTTTTAATTACTAATTATTAATTAACAAAAAACTGGCTCGTAGCTTAATTGTGCAGAGTATCCGGCTTTTAACCGGAGGGTTGTGAGTTCGAGTCTCACCGGGCCAACAAATAAAAAGTATGTCGTGCTGGCAGACGTGGCTGTATGCACCCGACTGCAAATCGGGATAAAGAAGTTCGATTCTTCTGCACGACTCTTATTACGGATGGATAGCTCAATGGTAGAGCAGTTGCCTGTTAAGCAACAAGATGAAAGTTCGAATCCTTCTTCATCCGCAAATTGTGAGTACACCGATTAAACAATGTGACGATTTGGAAATTTGAAAATGTGCCAATTGTGGTTTCTCATAAAGCAGGAAACTTGCATAATGCCCAATAGAATTGTTGCAGTTGAAGAGTGCGACGCAACCAAACTCCCCTTTAGGGGCTGGGGGCATAGTAGTAATGCAGTTGATAAAATAAAAATAAAATGGAGAGTTGGCAGAGAGGTATTGCACCGGCTTGCTAAGCTGAGGTTGGGGTAAAACCCAGGTAGGTTCGATTCTTACACTCTCCGCAGTTTGTGATAAATGAATTCGATGATGAGGATTAGTGATCAGTCAATATTTGTTGCAAACATATGGTGCTTTGGCAGAGATGGTTCTATTTGCATTAGTCTGAAGAGCTAAACATCAAGGTTCGATTCCTTGAGGCACCGCAAACAATTTTTTATTAAATGTATAAGATGATAAACGAAACATAAAAACTAAAAAAATGAAACAGCAGTGGCGAAAATTGAACGGGCAGCGGATTACTATTCCGATTAAAGACGAAGTAATAAATGTTTTGCAACGTGAGTATGCAGCAGGACATGATTTAAAAGTTTGTATTGGTACCGATAGTCAGGTAAAAGGAAAGGTGATTGAATTTGCCACTGTTATTGTGTTTATTAGAAAAGGTAAAGGTGGTTTTATGTATATACTAAACGACGAAGTACACAGGCGTATGCCCATTAAGGAACGTATGTTGGTGGAGGTTGGAAAGAGTGTGGCCATTGCTTATGAATTGTGCAATGTATTTAGCCGGTTTAATGTAGCGATGGAATTACATGTTGATATAAACACCAATCCAAATTTTAAAAGTAATGATGCATTGAAAGATGCCATGGGTTATATCGTGGGAATGGGTTTTGCTTTTAAAGCTAAACCGGATGCCTTTGCTAGTAGTAGCTGTGCTAATAAAGTGGTACAATAATTTTTAATTATAAAAACAACATACAATGATTACTCGTGTAATGAAGTAGTAAGTAAAATGGATTTTACAATTATTTACTATTTAAAAAAATAACAAAATGGACAATTTATTTACGCAGAAAGTAATAAATGCGAATAATGTATTTACTGATTCGTTTATAGATGCCAAGACGTTGTATTTATATTGTTTTAATACTTTACCCAGCCTAAACTATATTAATTATATTGACGGCGAAAAATCTTTTACCGCTATTTGCGAAAAGTATAAGGATGATATTGAGAATATTCATACAACAAGGTGGTATAAACAGAAGAAGAAAAAGTTTCAGTTTGATAAAACATTAATTATTCTGAAACAAAATGTGTTGATAGAACTGGATGATGATTACTGTGAAATATTGCATGATGGTCGCCGACCGGATATAGTTGAAGATATAACAGCATTGGTTTTTCAGTTTAAAGAAAGACAACGCAAACAACCATTAGAAATAAACCTGATAGTACAATGTAGAAACAGGTTAGAATTAAAGGCCATGGAAATTAAGCGTACAAAACTTGACCTTGACTTGTTTTACGAGGATGATTTTAAAGCGATTGATACGGTGATACAGCAACGCTTAAAAAAGAACAATGATAAAGGGATAGTATTGCTACACGGTTTGCCGGGTACAGGTAAAACAACTTATTTGCGCTACTTGGTTGGACGTTTAAAAAAACGTGTTTTGTTTTTGTCGCCATCAGTTGCCGGTAACTTAATGAATCCGGATTTTATTGAATTGCTGATTGATAACCCAAACACAGTTTTGATAATTGAAGATGCTGAAAATATTATCATGGATCGCAGGCATAACAGCAGTTCATCAGTTTCTAACTTGTTGAATATATCTGACGGATTATTAGCGGATTTTTTGAATGTACAATTAATATGTACGTTTAACAGCGAGCTAACATTGGTGGATAATGCCTTGCTAAGAAAAGGAAGGTTGATTGCAAGATATGAGTTTGGAAAATTGAGTACAACTAAAGCGCAGGCATTAAGCAATCATTTTGGATTTGATAAAGTAATATCAGCACACATGACAATTGCAGAGTTGGCCAACTCTACTAACACGGTTGAACCGGTAAAGCCAAGGGAAATTATTGGTTTTAGGGTAATGGAGCAGTTGGAAAATTAATTCAGTTACAATACTAAACAACAAAGCCGACCATTGGTCGGCTTTGTATTATCTAAAAATTGTTTTACAATTTTTTCTTGATATCTTCTTTCAGGTTTTTACCTGCTTCTTTTGTGTTTTCAACACCGGTTTTCACGGCTTCTTTCGTTTTTTGTGCACCTTCTTCTATTTTATCGCCTACTTTTTGTGCGCCTTCTTTAATTTTTTCGCCGGTTTCTTTAGCCCCTTCTTTTACATTTTCAGCAGCATTGCTAACACCTTCTTTGGTTTTTTCCCAAGCGTTATCAATTTTTTTGCCGGTGTTGTCAATAAACTCACCAACGGTGGTTACTTTTTCACCTTCTTTCAATTGAATAGTTTTATCACCTTTTTTTACTTCACCTTTAACGGTGATTACGGTGCCGTCAGCAAGGGTAATATCTTTATCAACCAATACCCATTCTCCATTTTTATATACGTATAATTTACTTTCTTTCCAGGTAAGATCGCCATCAGCGCTTGAATAAGTAGTGGTAACTTCTTTGGTACCTAATGTATCTTCAGGTTTTGTGTTTTCAGCTTCGTTATTGCACGCTGTAAAAACAGTGGCGAATAAGGCAATTGCAAGAATCTTTTTCATTTGTAGCATTTTATGTGTTTTAAATTTGAATGCGAAATTAGTAATAATGCGCACATCCAACCAAAAATATGCCAAACTGAATGTTAAAGTTATTCCTCATGGTACATCAGGCTCATCAAGCGTATTTTTTTACTTACACTACGTACCAGTGATGACGGACTCAATATTTTTAACCCACTACCAAAACCAAGCAGTTCTCTTTCCAGTTCCAGATTGGGTATAACTTTTATTTGAAACAATACGCCTTCCTTTGTTTGTTCCAATATTTCTTGCGATTGATGTATGGGTTTGGTAATAATATATGGTGCCTGGTGGTGGTCAGTAAAAAACTTTACTGTAACCGGTTTTTGGCCTACACTGCGTGATACCCCAATAATATCATCAAAATGATTTTGCGCATTAAACTCCGGATGAGTTTTAAACTTTTCTTCCGGCTTAATGGATATTTGTTGAATGCGATCAAGTGCCAGCGTTAGTAATTGTTTATCTTTTTTATGCATGCCCAACACAAACCAGCGATTACGATACTCTTTTAACAAGTATGGATAAAAAATTAACTCACCCGGTTGGCGTGCTTTAAAAGATTGATAGGTAATAGCAATGGTGTTTTTTTCAATAATATGTTTGTATAAAACATCCAGCCATTGCAATCCTGCCAGCAAATCGTTTTTCTCAAAATCAATAACCGGATTTTGCTGGTGTTGTTCGCTGTAAATTTTATCCTCCAGTTTATTAATCATTTCGCTTACCTCGTTAAAATGATTAAAGCCTTTAAACTGCTGCAATAAATGTGATACTTCTTGCAGTATTGTTAAGTCCTGCGTTGTAAGCGGAATATTGGTAATGGTATACTCCGCATCTTCATAAGTGTAATATTTTTTATCCACTACAATAATGGGTGCATTATAACCCAGCTGTTCACTGCGCATGGCGTTTAAGTCCATACGAATAGTGCGCATGCTAATAGGTCTGTCAATGCCATCATATTCATACAGTGCATCGGTGCAGGCATCTATTAAGTCTTCTATGGTCCATTTACGCCTACGGTTTTGTAAACATTTGTCAATGGTGCGATAACGAATCAGTGCATTTCTGTTAACCGGCATGTGTACTTTCTTTTGCCGAAAATTACCACATTATTTTATATTAGTGCATAACAAAAAGCCTGTACTACTATTTAGCACAGGCTTAAGTTTTATAAAGTATATTTTGTTAATGAACGTCCCCTTCCTTGATTGGGCTTTTGTTGCGTCGCACTCTTGTGCACCTGCAACTTTACTCACCACTGTGCAAGGTGCACCCCGACCTGTCGGTGGTACTGCATCAACGCTATTGGCAATGTGCAGTACCCCGCAATTATGTAAGCCTGCGTTTTAGCTCGGAGTTTAACTCCTTCTCCTTTAGGAGAGGGCAGGGGTGAGGTTGTGTTGGCTTACACATTACCATATACTTCCGATTGGCCACCATCAATGGCAATAGTCTGGCCGCTAACATACGATGCATCATCACTTAATAAAAACACTACAACTTTGGCTACTTCTTCCGGTATGCCTAAACGTTTGGTGGGGTTAGCTTTTGCATATTCAGTTTCAGCAACTTTTGGATCATTGGGGTTAATTTGTCTAAAGGCTTCGGCAACCATGGGTGTTAAAATAGCACCCGGGGCAATGGCATTTGCTGTAATACCATAACGACCATACTCCAATGCTACATTTTTTGTAATACCCGATACCGCATGTTTACTGGCAACATAAGGAGTCTGGTTCATTACACCGCGTAGGCCACCTACCGATGCAACATTTACCACACGACCGTAATTGTTTTTTTGCATTATTGGTAAAATGTAACGTAACCCATAATACACACCCATTAAATTGATATCAATTACTTTTTTAAATACATCTAAATCATAACTGTCTAAAGGCGCCTGTCTGCCTTCAATACCTGCATTGTTGTAAAAACCATGTATGGTGCCAAAAGCTTCTAATGTTTTTGCAACATATTCCTTCACTTTACTTTCGTCCGATACATCAGCTACAAAGCTTATTACTTTCACTTCAGTCGCTACTTTTTTAATGGCTTCAATAGCTTCTGCTAGTTTTTCTCCGTTATAGTCAACCAGCATTAACGATGCCCCTTCTTTAGCTGCTTCAATAGCCGTTGCCAAACCTAAACCCATACCTGCTCCAGTTATAATAACTACTTTTCCTGCTAACTTTTTCATACTTTCTTCATTTAGTTAAATAATCATTTCAGTAAGTAAAGTAAGGACATATAGCGTTGATAAATAATGACGAAAGTCAATGTTTGTACTAATCAAAGTAATACATTATCCTGCTATGAAATATGGAAGAAAATCCGTAATTAAATAATTTTCTTAAAAATAGTTCTACTGTGCAGAAAGATTGCACAGTATTGATTGAGCTTTGTGTTATCAAAAAAAACAAACAGTTCTTAAACATATTTTCCTTATTGGAATAAAAAGCTTGCTTAACGGCAAGACGATATATGCCTGTTGTATATAAACCGGGTTTATGTTTCAAGTAAGCATAACAGTGCAGGCGTAATAACTACCTGTATGCTGTTATTGCAATAGTACATATATCGCATAACCTGTGTGTTAAGGGTTCGAGTCCCTTTCTGATTATTAATCGGATAGCTCAATTGGAAGAGCAACAGACAATCACGTGGGTTCGAATCCCACCATCAGGAAACTGATGTAGCCAAGTGGACAAGGCAAAGCACTGAGGATGCTTGATGTAAAGAAGCCCGTCACTTCTAAAAATGACGACAATCCAATAAAGCAGGTTTAGTATGCCTGCGGTTACACTTTACCTATCGTATGGAAGTACGAAGGTTAAACAACTTAAGCAGTAGTGCCTAAGTCGGGTGTAACAGCAACTACAAGACAGCCTGAAACCGGATTTTCCGCTTACAGCGGCTTATCGTTACAATACTTTCCAGTGTTTTCCGGGAGGATTATACGCAAAGTTTTGCAAGCTGTAGCTTAAGTAAATGTATATCCGGTTCCGCTTATAAGTAGTGGCATGCTAAACTGTTTTATTATTAAAAACTAAGATTAAAAACAAGTATATGAGAAAGGTAAAAGTAAATGCCTACCAGGTTGGTTTGGTATTCAAAAATGGAGTGTATCAACGTATGTTACAAGAAGGTAACTATTGGTTTTGGAAAAAGGAAAAAGTAGAGATGTTTGATATTACAAAACCTTTTATAGCTCCTATTGAGTTAAATATACTATTGCAAGATGAAGCTTTGGCTGCACAATTGGACATTATAGAAGTAAAGGATAAAGAAATTGCTTTGCAATACGAAAACGGTTTAATAAAAGCTGTAATGACAGCCGGACGTTATGCCTACTGGAAATCTGTAGTGAACCGTTCTTACATTGTTGCAGATATTAGCCAACCGGATATAGCGGACACTATTGATAGAGCCTTGTTAACCAAAGCGCCATTAAATGGTTGGGTACGTAACAGCGAAGTACAAAGTTTTGAAAAAGCTTTGTTATTTGTTGATGGAAAATTTGTAAAACAATTAGAGCCGGGTAACTACTACTGGTGGAAAAACAGCATTTCTATTCAGGTAGGAAAAGTAGATGTGCGTCAACAGCAATTGGAAATAAACGGACAGGAAATTTTAACTAAGGACAAAGCGGCCTTACGTATAAATGCCTGGGCGCAATATAAAGTTGTTGATATTGAACAAGCTTTGTTAAACAACAAAGAATACGACAAACAATTATATGTTGCTTTTCAATTGGCTATGCGTGAGTACATTGCTGGTTATGCTTTTGATGAATTGTTGGAGAAAAAAGATAGCATCGCTCCGTTTGTAATGGAAAAAGTAAAAGCACAAGCGGCACAGTTAGGTGTACAGGTAAATGATTTTGGTATCCGTGATATTATATTGCCGGGTGATGTAAAAGACATCATGAACCAGGTATTGGTAGCGGAGAAAAAAGCACAGGCTAACACTATTATGCGTAGGGAGGAAACTGCCAGCACCCGTAGTTTATTAAACACTGCCAAACTGATGGAAGACAACGCCATGTTATGGAAATTGAAAGAGATGGAATACGTAGAAAAAATTGCCGATAAAATCAGCAATATCAGCGTAAGTGGTAATGGTATGTTGGTAGATCAGTTGAAACAGATATTTGTACCAAATAAATAAAACCAGCGGCTGTCTTAAAAGTAAAACCGATTAAGCAACCGCTTTTCTTTTTTATGTTATTTAAAAGGACTTATTATATTTATAGCACATAAAAATTTATATGATAATTCTTATCCAGTGTAAAGATAAAGTTGGTTTGGTAGCAGCAGTATCGCAGGTAATGGCGTTTAATGAGCTTAATATACTTTCCATGCGTGAGCATGTAGATACGATTGAAGGACAATTTTTTTTACGACTTTCTACTGACGATCATACCAATGTAAATAAACTGCATACCGAGTTAAAAAATGTATTACCCGCTGATGCGGTAATTGTTATCAACCCACAACCCGAAAAGAAAATAGTGGTGATGGTAACAAAAGAGTACCATTGCTTAGCCGATATATTAGTCAGGCATCACTTTAATACATTGGGTGCTAAAGTAGTGGCTGTAATTGGTAACTATGATGTATTGCAGGAGATAAGCGAAAAATTTGATGTTCCGTTTATACATGTAACCCACGAAAATAAAACCAAGGAAACATTTGAGGCAGAGTTAGCCGCTAACCTTAAAAATTATCAGTATGATTTTTTAGTGTTAGCAAAATTTATGCGCATACTTTCTCCGGCGTTTTTGGCCAATCATCCACGCAATATTATTAACATACACCATTCTTTTTTACCTGCGTTTACCGGCGCCAGTCCATATAAACAGGCATTTGTAAGGGGTGTAAAATTAATTGGCGCAACGGCACATTTTGTAACGGAGCACTTAGACGAAGGTCCCATTATTGAACAACAGATTATTAGTATAAACCATTCTTACACGCCTGCATCTATGGTATCAGCCGGTAAAGAAATTGAAAAATCGGTTTTAGCAAAAGCATTAAAAATGTTAATTGAAGACCGTGTATTTGTATTTGGCAATAAAACAATTGTATTTGAGTAGGCGATAGATTTATAGTTTTTTATATTTATTTAACCAGCTGCAGTACTACTATCATCGTCTGTTGTGTCACTCACTTGTGCGTTCGGTAATTCTATTGGCCATTATGCAAAAAGTATTATTTTTTTCAGAAATTTTCTAAAAACCGGAATTATGCTTTCTTTGTATAAACAGCTTTTATTTGCTATGCCTAAAGTTTACTTGGCATACAAGAATGACTTGACTAGTTTGAATGAATACTCTTCTCTTTTAATTGACAAGTTTGCATCACATTCATCTTCATTCTTTCAGATATCTATTGGATTTATTGAGAGTGTAAAGTCAACGCCAGAAAGAAAGTTAATGGGGTTTGATATTTTCACTTTTAACTCAACGTTTCGAGCAATAATTGAAACTTACGTTACTTTTCATGGACTTTTTGTTACTTCAAAAAGTGAGTCTGAAAAAGAAGCAAGAATTCTTCTATGGAAAATTGAAGGGTTGAGTTCAAAAATGAAACTTGATATTGAAGACGATATTATTTCTTTTGCAAAAGATAGAGACAATATTCAATTACTTGAAAATGAATTTGAATCCAGTGAGTTTTTTAAATCTTTTGATACAAAAGAAATCGGTAAGATTTACAAAAAGGGCAAAATACATAACTGGAAATTTCTAATTAATGGAAATGAAGTTAAGGAGTATGGAATGCTAAAGTTCTCAAAAGTTTTAACTCAATCAAAAACAATTGGTAATCTTTATAACCTTTCTTCTATGCACGTGCATTCTAGTTATTACGCTATTGAGCAGTTTAAAAATATTAGAGGAAAACTTATTGATGACAAATACATTGATTCTTATGTATGCCAAGCCATGTACCTAACTGCATGTTTAATTATTGATATGCGAGACAGTAGCGTTGAATGTAGAAATGCTTATGATCTTATTGATGCAGAGACCCAGTGGGTAATTCAAACGACATATGATACATTAAGAAGTAAATAGCTTAAAAGTACTATTAGTTTCTCTAACACGATGATGCCCAAAGAACAGAACCCCGAACGGAGCGTCGCAACATCAGCCCAATCAGGGAACAAAAGCTGGGAAACAAAAAATATTTTTTACTGTGCAAAAAGATTGCACAGTAAAGTATGAGATTTGTGTTGTAAAAGAAATTGAAATGAGCAAGATTAAAATTACAGGAAAGGAATTAAGGGCAATCGGTTATCCGGAAGGCCCTGTTATTAGCGTTGCCATGGCGGTAATGCAAAAAAGTTATAAACACGAAGCGAAGGAGGATGTGATGGAATTATTACAAAAAATATTAGCCGCACCTATTGAATATGAAAACGATGCGGTGTTAGGATTAATTGCAGAAAAATTAATACCTAAAAAAGAGATTGATGGGGAGACCATTTCGTTAAACCAAAACGGAATACAGTTTAATGTATTTGGACAAGAGCATATTGAAGAAGGTGCGATGCACCAAATGTATCAGGCTGCTAAATTACCAATATCGGTTGCGGGTGCTTTAATGCCCGATGCACATAGCGGTTATGGTTTACCTATCGGTGGTGTATTGGCTACAGATAATGTTGTAATACCTTACGGTGTTGGGGTAGATATTGGTTGCCGTATGTGTTTAAGCATTTTTGATGTTAATCCAAAAGAGTTAACCGATAAAGAATCTTTTTTTGCAAGAGAATTAAGTGAAGCAACTTTGTTTGGTAGCGGTGGTCAGTTTGATCGTGCGGCTAACCACGATATAATGGATCATGAATTGTTTTATCAATTACCATTGTTAAAAAATTTACATGGTCGTGCATGGAAACAATTAGGTACATCCGGCTCTGGTAACCACTTTGCGGAGTTTGGTATTATTGAAGTAAAAGAAAAGGATGATGTATTAGGTGTACCAGCCGGTAACTATGTTGGTTTTTTAACCCACTCCGGAAGCCGTGCACTAGGTGCAAATATTGCCAACCATTATACAAAAATTGCTATTAGCAAACGTCGTTTACCACAGGATGCAAAAAATTTAGCGTGGTTATCATTGGCCGAGCAAGAAGGTATTGAGTATTGGAATGCCATGAATTTGGCGGGTGATTATGCCTCGGCTTGTCACCATGTAATACACAATAAAATTGCCAAACAATTAGGTCGTAAACCAATGAAAATGGTGGAGAACCACCACAACTTTGCATGGAAAGAAATGTGGGAAGGACGTGAAGTAATTGTGCATCGTAAAGGCGCTACACCGGCGGGAAAAAATGTGTTGGGTATTATACCTGGCTCTATGACTGCCGATGGTTTTATTGTAAAAGGTAAAGGCGAGTCGGCATCTGTTAACTCTGCATCGCATGGTGCGGGTCGTAAAATGAGCCGTACACGAGCCATTGCATCGGTTACCGATAAACAATTTAAAGACGAGCTAAAAAAGTTTGGTATTAAATTGTTGGGTGGTGGATTAGATGAATCGCCTTTTGCATACAAGGATATAAACGAAGTAATGCAATCGCAAACTGCCTTGGTTGATGTAGTGGGTAGGTTTACACCAAAAATTGTAAAAATGGATGGCGCTAAACATAAAAGCTGGAGCAAAAAAGATCGTAGCGAATTAGTTGGTGAGTAATCACCAACTTTTTTATTTGGGGCTATCAACTGTGTTGTTACTATCAACAGCAGTTCCCGCTTTCCGCTATACCTTCCCCCGTGTAACGTAAACTACGGTTCGTACCTCACCTTGTTTACTAACACGGGGTTCGGTGCCGCTGCAATCGGGCAGCCCATCATCTGTATAACATTATTCAGCATAGTGCATAGGTTTTTATACATTAGCAGTATCAAAATAAAATACAATGAAAAATATTCCTGTTTCGGTAGATGCCTACATTAAAAGTTTTGATAAAGAATTGCAGGAGGTTTTACAAAAAGTGCGTGAAGTAATACAAGCTGCTGCACCGGATGCAGCAGAAGAAATTAGTTATGCTATGCCTGCTTATAAAATAGGAGGTAAACCTGTAGTTTATTTTGCCGGTTATAAAAGTCATGTTGGTTTTTATGCCACACCAACCGGACATGAAGCATTTGAGAAACAATTAGCAAAATATAAACAAGGTAAAGGATCAGTACAGTTTCCGTTAACGGAGCCCATGCCACTTAAATTAATAACAGCTATCACTAAGTTCAGAGCAAAAGAAGTAAAAGCACAATTGCAGCTGAAAGTTAAAAAGAAGTAAGTTTTTGTTTTGAAATATTAAGTATTGTATATGGCTTTATTCATAAGGTTGGCATTGTTAGTTATCTGTAGTTTACAAGTCCATTTTTTAGTGGCCCAAAACAGTTTTACGGTTATTCCATTGGGCGTAAAAGGCGGTAGTGATGAAAGTAATTTATCGGCTTATTTAGTTGCCGCAAAAGGAAAACAAAATTTTTTGTGTCTGGATGCAGGTACGGTTTACGCTGGATTACAAAAAGCCATAACTAATAAACAAATTGTAGGGAAGAATGCCGCCACTGTTTTAAAAAATAATATCAAAGGTTATTTTATTTCGCACGGACATTTAGATCATGTTTCGGGTTTAATCATCAACTCACCTGAAGATGATGCCAAACCGATTTACGCACTGCCCGAAGTTTTAAAAGTATTACGGGAGAAATATTTTACTTGGGATAGCTGGGCAAACTTTACCAACGAAGGCGAGCCGCCATTACTAAAAAAGTACACTTACAAAAGATTAGATACCATTAACGCAACTGAAATTGAAGGAACTGATTTAACCTTAAAAGCATTTGAGTTATCGCATGTTAATCCACAAAAAAGTACAGCGGCACTAATCAGCCATAATAATAATTATCTTTTATACTTAGGTGATACCGGAGCCGACTCTGTTGAAAAAGCTGATAACTTATACAAATTATGGCAACATATAGCACCGTTAATTGACCAGCGAAAGTTAAAAGGTATTATGATAGAAGTATCATTCCCTAACAGCCAACCCACTAATTTATTATTCGGACATCTTACTCCGGCTTTGTTAATGCATGAGTTAAACAACCTTTCTAAATTATGTAAACGCCCCAATGCATTAAAAGGTTTACCGGTTGTTATTACGCATATGAAGCCCAAAGGGGATAATGAGTTGAAAATCAGGAAAGAATTACAACAACAGAATAAACTTGGGTTAAAACTTATATTCCCTGTACAGGCTCAAAAAATTATTTTATAATTTGCCCAACCCTTTTTGTGTAACGGTAGTATATGTATAATAAATCACCGTTATGTACAAAGCCGTTATACTAAGTTTTATACTTTTTTTTACTTTAAATAGTGCAAAGGCACAATGTGTCGCTGATTTTTCAGTAAATATTAATAGAAATCAAGTAAGTCTTAGTGCCATTAACCCTACAAACTATCTCAAATATTTATGGGATTTTGGGGACGGAAACACTTTGGGATATGGTTATAGTACGTTTACTTCACATACATATCAAGCTTCAGGTATTTATGATGTTACGTTATCTGTATATGACTCTGTAAACAATATTTACTACAGTGTAAAAAAACAAGTCAGCCTGCAGTTTTCCGGTTGCCAAGCAGACTTTACCATAACTCGAGATTCTGTTAACGGACACACTTTTCATTTTGAATCAAATACAAATTTAAACAGTGATACATCAGCATATTATTTATGGAGTATTAATAATGTGTATGTGAATGGAACCAATCTTAATAATTCATATACTTTTATTGATACTGGTTATTATAATGTTTGCTTAGAAGTTTTCACCGATAGCTGCTACAGCAAAATTTGTAAACCTGTGTATGTTGCAATGCCCGAAGCCTGTAATAACGCCGCTAGTTTTATTGCAACAATAAATGGCGACTCCGCATTTTTTAATGCAAGTAACACAAGTGCTAACGTTTTTCATTCATGGCATCTGGGTGATGGAATGGTTATAAGCGGTTATGATTTTACAAAAATTGCTCACAAATATTCCAACCCCGGTTATTATTCTGTTTTGCACACTATAAGGGATTCGGTAAATCGGTGTATAGATTCAGTATGGCAATATGTAAATGTAATGGTACCCGATACCTGTGTCGCCGATTTTGAAATTATTCGGCATTCGTCAATGAGCGAACATTATTATAAATTTATTCGTAAAGGAAGTAACTATAATCTTCCGGTGCAATATAATCAATGGTCTATAAATGGAAGTATAGAGACTAGTTATAGCGATACAATAGTTTTATTTTTACCAAACTATGTTATGCATAATATTTGTTTAAAAGTTAAATATAAAAACGGCTGCGAAGCAACAGTTTGTAAGGATGTTAATATTGGAGATAGTCTTACATGTACTATCAATGCTAACTTCATCGATTCTGTTGCGGTGGATAATCCATTAAAAGTTTTTTTCCGTTCAATAGCTAATCAATCGTCAGTACAATATGCTTGGTCTTTTGGTGATGGCTCTTTTACTACAACGAGTGATGATAGCCCGGTTCATACCTATACACAACCCGGCACTTATTTTGTAAAACTGTTTGTAAGAGATACACTGAATGATTGTAGCGATAGTACTGGCCGTTACATAACTGTAAATAGTATAATTGATTCGTCTGCAAATAATCGTAGTTATTTACAATCTTACCCCAATCCTGTTACCGGAGGTTTCTTAAATATGAACCTTTATCTGGACAAGGGTGAGCAACTGTTAATTAGTATATATAATGCAAACGGTAACATTGTTTATTCAGATAAGCGAGCCGGATTGATGGGTAATAATAATTTAAAGGTATTAGTAAATAATTTACCCAAAGGACAATATTTTATTGATATTCGACATGGGGAGCAACGTAAAAGAAATGTATTTTTAAAACTATGATAGGATAATTGTTAAGTTGAATGTTTTATTTTGGTAATGGAGATATAAACACTAACTGTATTTGCTGGACGAAGCCACTATTATAAACGAAATTCTGCCGGGCTGTTTAAAAGGTGATAGGAAATCACAGGAAATGCTCTATCGTAATTTTTATAAAGTTATGATGAATATTGCTATGCGCTATTCGAAAAATGAAGCAGATGCATTGGATGTATTAAATACAGGTTTTTATAAAGTGTTTAAAAATATTCAACAGTTTGATAGTAATAAAGCAACATTATATACATGGATAAGAACAATAATTATTAATAGCTGTTTGGATTATGCTAAAAAGCAAAAAAGTTATAATGCAGTTCAAACTCATACAGAGGAGTTGCCGGATATAAGTATTCCGGCCGATGGATTAACTAAACTTTCTGCTAATGATATTCTTGCTTTTGTGAGACAACTTCCTCCCGCAACACAATCGGTTTTCAACTTATTTGTTATTGAAGGCTATAATCATAATGAAATAGCAGCGTTATTGGAAATAAGTGCTGGAACAAGTAAATGGCATTTAAACAGTGCCAGAAAGCAACTACAATTGGTAATTAATAAACAGGCATTAAGGCATGAGTAAGCTATTACCATACGAAGAACAATGGCTTGCAATGCAGCCGCAAATCCAATTGCCGGATGAGGACATGGCATGGGCTGATATGAAGGAGCGTTTAGATGAAAAAAAGAAACGAAGGTTTATTTTCTGGTGGCAATGGGGTTGCCTTGGCTGGGGCGTTTTCTTTGGTATATTAGGCGTATTAGGGCTTGCTTTTGTTTTTATGGTTAGTAATAAAACTAATCGTTCGCTTATACCAAAATCGACTGTTAGCAATAATGCGTTACAACACGTTTCCCAAGATAGTAACAGTCGTGTTACTAAAGCTGAAAATTCCGATGTTCCATTGTATAAAAAAAAGCATAATGATAGCATTAATGCCACGATAACAGAGACAATGTTGATTGTAGAAAAAACTAAAATTAGTCAACCGGTTGTTGATGAATATAATACAACTAAAACAAAATACAATAACAGAAAATCTACATTGAGCACTGATTTTAAACAAACAAAAAAGAAGGATAAGAACATTGCTAAAACGGTTAAGCCAATAGTAGTTAAACAAGATATTGATGCCCAAAGAGTAGAGGGAGTTGTATACTCTGATATAGCGGTTATAACAAACAATAATCCAATGCAGATTGATTCATTTGCATCCGTGAAGGATACACTTAAAATCGAAACAAAAAAAGAGGATAGTGTTACTATTGCCGAAAACAGTAACAAAGCTTTGCAGGAAAAGAAATCAAAAAAAATATTCTTTTCTGCCGGTGTGGGGTTGCAACAATTAATTCCGGTTTCCGGACAAAAATTAACTCCTTACAATGCCTCCGGCCGTAAAGGATCATTGGGTGATTATATCCCTTCCTTATTTTTCAAAGTCCATCGTGGAGAAAACTGGTTTCTACAAACTGAGTTCCGGTATGGTGCGCCTCAAACAACAAAATCATTTGTATATAAAGAAACAAATGTCCCCGATACGGGTATAAATCCGGCATTTAATATGATAACATCTACACAGTTGAGAAAAACTTTTTATCATCAGTTACCTCTTACCATAAATTATCAGTTTAACAATAAACTTAGTATTGGTTTGGGTGTACAGCTTAACTATTTTCAGGCTGCAATTGGTGAGCAAAGTATTACCAAACATGATAATTTTACGCAGGGTGACACCTTGGTTTCTAAAACAATGCTTGCAGAAAAAAATGCCAGACAATCAGGATTTGCAAAAACATACTTATTAGCAGTGGGAGAAGTGCAGTACCAATGGCGTCGTTTTTTTGTGGGTGCTAAATATACTTATGGGTTACAGCCATACATACGATTTAGCATTGACGGACAACCAATACAAAGGGAAAGTAGCCGATCATTACAAATTATGTTACGATACCAGTTATGGCAATCAAAATAAAAGGAGGCAATGCCTCCTTTTATTACACTTTCACCGTTTTCCATTTACCTCTTTTAAATAATATAAACGAAGCAATAGTAATCAATGTTTCTGCAACAGGTATGGCTATAAAAACCCCAGTAGGCCCCAGTTTCATGGTTACAGCCATAAAGTAAGCAAACGGAATTTGAAATATCCAGAACCCGAAAAAGTTTACAATCGTCGGTGTCCAGGTATCACCTGCACCATTAAAGCTGTTTAATAATACCATGCCTATACCATAGAAAACATAACCAAAGCTAACAATGTGTACAGCTTCGGTTGCATAAGCTCTTACGCCTGCATCCTCTGTAAATAAAGAAACATACCAGTTGCCGCCTATTAAAAAGAATACCGTTACCAATGCCATAAAAATTACATTAAATTTCATGGTTATCATTACCGATTGTTGTGCTCTTTCAATTTGTTTGGCGCCTAAATTTTGACCAACCAATGTAGCGGCTGCATTGCTTAAACCCCATGCCGGTAAAATAAAAAACATCATCAATCTTAGAGCAGTCTGGTAACCCGCCGAGCCTGCATCTGTGGCTATCATTTCACCACCATCTTCAATCATTACTTCGGCAGCAGTGCTGGTAGTGGCAACTAATCTTGCTAGCACTAACCAACTACACGATGCAATAATAAATTGCAAGGTGGCCGGTGACGATAGTTTAACCAATGATTTTATAGTAGGCAAGTGTATATTCCAATGATGCATTTTTATACGAATGTTATGTTTGTTACCAAACATGTGGTACAATTGATAACATACACCAATACTACGGCCAATCGTTGTGGCCCAGGCGGCACCGTTTAAACCCATGGCTGGTATTGGCCCAAGACCATTAATAAGTATGGGGCATAAAATAATATTGCAAATATTTGCCAACATTAAACTTTTCATGGCCATGGCCGCATTACCTGCCCCACGAAAAATTCCATTTATTAAAAACAACAACATAATTATAATGCCGCTACCCATCATAATCTGCACAAACTTAGTACCCGCAATAGCGTTTACCTCACTGGCACCCATGGCCAATAGAATATCTTTAGCGTACACTATACCAACAATACTCAACAAAATAGTTATACTACTGGCCAGCAACATAATTTGTGCTGCTGCTTTGGTAGCACCTTCATTATCTTTTTCGCCAATGCGGCGGGCTACCATGGCCGTTGCAGCCATGCTCATACCCATGGCTATGGAATAAATAATGGTAATAACAGATTCGGTTAGGCCAACAATTTGCAAAGCCTGACTGGCATTAGGCAGGTGACCAACAAAGTAAGTATCTACCAATGCAAAAATTGATTCCATCACCATTTCCAATGTCATGGGAATGGCTAGTAAAATAACTGCTTTGCGCAGGTTGCCCTGCGTATAATCCATTTCTTCGCCTTTTAAGGCTTTTATAATAACCGATACCAACCTGGATAGCTTATTGGTAGCGGGTTTTTCTGCTAACATATCTATGAATAAATTAAACGTAAATAAAACAGGCAACGGAAGATGTTACCTTATAACAAGCAATATGGCGTGGGTTCTGTTTTACAATGGAAGCGAACCCTAAAATACTTTCATGGTTTCTGATTTGAGAAAACAAAACTACTGCTTGTTTAGTAAACAGCCATAATTTTTATTAATTGACAATTGACAATGGACAGTTGACAAATTTATTCTTCCATATTAAGTTTAGCCTCTTTTTATACAAATTTAGGGTTTTACTTTATTAAGAACCCGGGAGGTGGGGTGCCCAATAGAATTACTACAGTTGAACGGAGATTCTGTGTTACATACCAATAATTTTTCTATAATTTTGTCCTTTAGGCGGTTTTATACCAGCCTGTTTAGGGGACGACGCAAGTTGTCCTCTAATTTTTTTCA